>ENA-ORXT01000076-ORXT01000076.1-marine-metagenome-genome-assembly--contig:-NODE-76-length-148817-cov-8.753536_pt1 | contig 148817 bp, 130 predicted proteins | sample MGYA00237868_ERZ511482 | MGnify/ENA metagenome assembly ERZ511482 | reverse complement strand
TAGTGGTGTCCTTTCTTTATCTCAAAATCAGATCACAATTACCAGGGGTCTTTATGCAGTCTACTGATTTACTAGTTAAATTTACTATTGCCTTAGCATTATTCAGCAGCGACTTCCACTCCCCTACAGAAGTGGCATTCCATTTTCCGAATTCGTACTTAAGGTCTTTTTCTGGTTTATTTCTAGCTATCAGTATGGCTTGAATGCCGCGCTCCTCTAGATGCCTAGCTAAACTTAAGCCTATAAATCCTGTTCCTCCAAATATTACTACTTTTTCCATGGCGAATTTATTTAATTTGGAGAATCGTTTTTAGACACTATTTGTACTACTAGTGAAACGATAATAAAGATATTTGGTTTATAGCAGGCTAGCTAATTATTACGGAAAGGTGTCCACTTGAGGATAGCTTACAGCAGGACTTAAAGATTTTGAAATTAGAATATATATTACGCTTTACTACCCCTGATACGCTGATACATTTGTATTTTATCTATATAAGTATTCTCTTCTCTAAAGAAACCTTCAATAACACCGCTAAGCATGAAGCCTGTATTTTTATACAAGCTAAAGCCTAGCTCGTTCTACGCATATACATCTAAGTAGATAATTTCAAGTTCCGATTTTTCTTTTGCCCAAGCAATTACCGCTTCTATGAGGTGTTTCCCCAAACCTTGATTTCTCCAATCTTTCTTTATCCCCATTCCGAGCATTGCCGTATGAGACATTTTAGATTTTTTGCTTCCAATCAAATCAATATTACCAATTAATTGGTTTCCAAATTCTGCAACCAGTAAAATACTATTTGGGCTTTCGTCATAGGCAGCAATAAGACTTGATTCTTTATCGATATCATTGGGATACTCCTCCAAGTGCATGGGGATGGTTGACGTATTCTTTATATAGTCTCTTTTTAAATCAAGTAATTGTTGAGCCTCCTCAAATTTTGGAACTCTAATCAGAACTGATTTGTCAGATTTTAAAATACAAGACTTTGGTGAAAATTTCATAATCTACCCCTTATTGAAAACAAGTAAACTTAATTTCTCTTATGCTCACTATCCGCAGCAGAAACTTTACTAGAATCCGACACTTCCGCCATCAATATCTCCAACTCTACTTTCGAAAATTCTCGCCATTGCCCTACTGGCAATTTACCCAACTGCACGTGCATGATACGGGCTCTCTGTAGCGCAATCACATCATAATTTAGATATTCACACATCCTACGTATCTGACGATTAAGTCCTTGGATAAGGATGATACGAAAAGTAAATTTATTGATCTTTTCTACTACACATCGCTTGGTTACCGTATCCAATATCGGAACCCCATTTGCCATTTGCTGCAAGAATTTTTGACTGATAGGTTGCTTGACGGACACGATATACTCTTTTTCATGCTCATTTCCAGCGCGTAAAATCTTGTTCACGATATCGCCATCATTGGTTAAGAAGATCAAGCCTTCAGAAGGCTTATCTAGCCTACCTATAGGAAAAAGTCTCTCGTGATAGTTGATATAATCTATGATATTATTTCTCTCTCGCTTGTCCGTTGTACAAACAATACCGCGTGGCTTATTAAAAATAAGGTACACGGGTTTTGGTTTGTCAGACAAAGGCTGACCATCCAGAAGAACTTCATCTCCATCAAAAACCCGATTCCCAGCTTCCGCCACCACCCCATTGAGCGTTACTTGTCCAGCTTTGATCAGTACATCTGCTTCGCGCCGAGAACAATGACCAGTAGAGGCAATATATTTGTTTAGGCTTGTAGAATTCTCATTAGACCGATCCATAAATTATAAGGTATGTAGAATGCAAGCTAGGAATTATTATCGAATGTCTACGTAAATACTAAACAGTAAAACGGCTAGTTTTTATAACAAGCTATCTATTTGATTAGTAAAGTACAGATATTTGATATACTCTTTTTGCAGTTTAGTTTGCAAGGCGATCAACTTCAGCTGTCCAGCAATATATTTTTCCTGTCGCTTATTCAATAAGAATACGGAACTCTCCCCAGCTCGAAATTTTTCATTTTCTCCATCGAGTAAGCGCTGATATCCTTCCAGCGTTTGTCTAGCTAAAATAAGCTGATCCTGTAACTGCAAAAGTTGCCGAATGGAGCCATCCATTTTATTATTTAGCTCATTCGCCTTATTAGATCGATCTAGCTCCACTTCTCGCATCTTCACCAAACCTATCTGCACATCTGCTTTCTCTGCGCGCATGAACAAAGGCATGGAAAAATTAAAGCCCCACTTGTAGTTTGCTAGAGAATAGTTAGGTGCAATGCTATTTTCAGAAGTAGCCAAAAGTGGATTGTAGTTTACTTTCAATTTAGGCTTACGCTTTTCTCGTTTTAACTTTTGACTTAGTACTAAGCTTTCTTGTTTGACCTCATAAGCCTTAAGAATTGGATGGTTCGCAAAAATATTGGTCGTATCTATTTCTTGCACGTCTTCAGATTGGAGCACTAAATCTTCTTGAGGTACATCCGTACGTTGCAGATTGACACTGCGACCCTGTTCCCAAAAATAATTCTGCGCTTCTATTTTAGCTTTAGTTAGATTGATCTCATTTTCATTGAGCCCGTTAGTGGCATCTTGCAGCAAAATGAATGCTTCTAAAGTATCGATCACAGATTTTTCTCCATTTTGAAATAGCAACTTCGTATTTTCAAGATAGGTCTGAGAAAGACTTTGATTTTCCGCCAGCACCGTTCTAAATAAATAAAACTGCTGCCACATTAAATAAGCAGATGCTGCTTCATAAAGAATAGAGTTTAAAATCCATTCTTGATCGAATATAGTTTGTGCAAGCATAAGATCTGCTAGCTCTAATCCAACAGATCTCTCGTTTGTAATTAGTCCTTGTAATACATCCAGTTCTAAGCCCACATTCCAAAGACCCAATCGGTCCGTAGTATTTTCAGGATTCAAAAAAATACCTTCTGAGTTTTCATAACCACCTACTGCGGAAAGGCCATACTTGGTAGGAACCTTTATTTTCCCCTGGTAATTACGATAATAGAGTTTTTTGTCAAAATTTTTCTGTGCCCACCCTAAATCAATTTTAGGATCTAACATACCTTTTGCTCGAAGTTTCTCTAAGTCGGCCATCTCTACCTGAAGATCAGTTTTCTGAGACAGTGGGTGGAACTGCTTCACTTGTTGGAGGTAAGCATCAATAGGCAGGATTAAGGTATCAGAGGAGGTTTGAGCAACACTGGCAGTTACAATGGAGCATAGTAAAGCTATACAAATAGTACACATCGAGAAAGCACTACCGCAATTCCTATACAAATCCAAAAACATGTCCCCCTTGTGCAGCTGCATATTTACTTAATGAACTTTATAGGTGCTTTACGTTTGATTGCCTTATTCTTTTCGTCAGTATTTTGATAATACTCAGGAGGAAATCCATTCAACTGGCGCCATATTTCATACCAAATAGGAACATTGTTAAGTAAGATGAATGCATTTGTACCAGTACCAACTCTCAACTCTGGAGGCCAAACTTTTTCCGTTTCTGCATCAGGACTTATCATGATCCTATATTTACCATTTGTACTAATGAAACGATCGATAGCTACAATGCTACCTGAAAAAATACCAGTTGAAGTTTCTGGCCATCCACTAATGACTATTGCTGGCCACCCATCAAAACGCAGCCTCGCTATTTCCCCTATTTGTAAAAGCGGTAAATCTTGAGGCATTACATATGCCTCTATAGCCAAGTCATACTCTGAAGGCACTATTGTGGCAATATCAGCACCTGCTTTAATTGTCTCTCCTAGACCTTTACTAATTGTCTTAGTAATGTACCCGTCTTGAGGCGCTGTGATATAGTACATATTTTGTCGCTGACTATAACTACTAAGTGTACTCTGTAGTTTAGATGCTTCAGCAATGCCTTCAAATTTCGCAGACTTAGCACTCTGAATATCAGAAGTAGATTTTGAAAGTTTATCCCTCACCTCTCGGATAATAGCAGACTTTTCGATCATCAAATTCGCTAGTACACTTTTTTGATTGATCAGCTTATTTTTTTGAACACTTACTTTAGCTGCTGAAGATTGTATCTTCAGTTGCTTCTCCTGCATTTCTGAGAGCGACTTCAGACCTTTCTTGTATAACTCGTCTACTCGCTCCAATTGATTTTCTGCGATAGCTAAATTATTCTCAAAAGCAATTAGATCAATACTATCAATCTTAATTTTATTTTTGGACTGATCTATTTTATTATTTAGCTGGAGCGTTTTTAATTCAAGGCCTTCTTCTAATGCTACAAACTGCTCCTCTAGAGCTTTTATTTTAGCATCATAGGTAGAAACACTCCCAGTCTTAGCTTCAAACTGCTCACTGGTACGTGCTACCAGATCGGGATCAAAATATTCGCTCTTCGTTTCAGAAAGAAAAATGATAGTATCCCCTTTTTCAACAAAGTCCCCTTCTCTTATAAACCATTTTTCTAATCTCCCTCCAATAACAGATTGGATTGCTTGTGGTCGCTGGCTAGGCAATCTCGTCGTGACATAACCCTTTGTATTGATATTCTGAGTCCAAGGTAAAAACAAGAATAAGAATGTGCATATCAACAAAGCAGAGAGTAGTATTAGGGATATACGTTTGATGCGTGACCTACGCAGTAAATTATACGACTTGAAGTCGCTCAACCTAATGGCATCATTTATACTATTTGGCGATATGTTTAACATCTATCTTTGCTGTCTTTTCAAGGTTATTGTTTGAGTTGCTTTTTCTTTCCAATAAGGGAAATCTGTAATCACTATACACGTCCATTTACGATCAGGATGCATGATATAATCAACAATTTTCTTTTTTTGAGCTAATTCAATAAACTGCAAGGGATCTTCCATCAATATTAACTTTGGCTCATGGATAATCATTCGAGCAATCATAATTTTTTGAATGATACTACGTGGAAGTCTTCTACCGCCACTATCTACGATCGTATTTAATCCTTGTGGCTGATGGATAATATAATTATCTAAACCTAAAATTTTAACAATATCGTTTACCTCATCATCTTTAATATCCCGACCAATAGTAATATTTTCTCTAAAGGAACCTTCAAAAATTTGATTTGTAGGAAAAGCTACCCCCAGTTGGGCGTATAGTGTATCTCTACTGTAGCTTTCGTAGGGTATGCCATTTATTCTAAGCTCCCCGTCTTGTATGGTGTGTATCCCTGCTAGAATTTGCAGTAGAGACGTTTTACCACTTCCCGACTTACCTTCTAGTACCACCTTCTCGTTAGACTTAATATCAAAGGATAGATCATCGATTACATTTTTACTATCATCTGGGAAACCAAAAACCAATTCTCTTGCTTGAATTAATAAGCCCTCTTCACTATCTAATCGTGCAATACCCGCCGAACTATCTAACTTTAGATCAGTTACATACCCAATCTTTTCAAGAGCAGTTAGTACATCATAAATAGAATCAATAATCCTAATGACTTTCTCAACAGAGTTAATAATCAGAATGATAATGATCTCCGCTGCCACAAACTGCCCAATATCCAATTGCTCCTGAAAAACTAAATACCCACCTAAAAGCAGCAATCCAGCAGCGACAAATACTTTAAAGCCAATAAACCAACGGAATTGGTTGATTAAAACTCTAAAGTGATTTTCTCGATACTTCAGGTACTGGGAAGCAATTTCATCGGTTTTATTTAAATGAAATTTACTATCCGCGTACAGTTTAAAGCTACGATTGGAACGCGCTATCTCCTCTAACCAGTGAACCAACTGATATTTTGATTTGCTCTCTTTAAGACTAGTCTGCAAACCCTTCGGACCTGTAATTTTAAAAATCAAAAATAGTATCAATATCAAGGCAAGTCCTAGTATGATGAAATAAGGACTGTAGACCGTAAGTAATACTAAACCAAACACAATCTGAAAGACGGCCAAAGAGAAGTCAATTAAAATCTTGGGAAGACCTTTCTGTATCGTAATCGTATCAAAGAAACGATTGGCCAGCTCGGGGGCATGAATTCTATCCAGCTGAAAAAAGGTAATTTTTGGAATTCGATAAGCAAATTCAAAGGCTGAACGGGTAAAAAGATCTTGCTGAATATTCTCAACTATCCTTAATTGTAAAACTTGCAAAACACCTGTTATAGCTATTCCAATAAGTACAAAACACACTAATACTACCCAAGAGGACGTCATCTCCCCCGTCTGGATGTAGTTTATAATCGCTTGTATTCCAAGTGGTAAAGTCAAATTTACAATCCCATTAAAAACGGCATAAGCGTAAATTTGACGCAACTCAAGTTTATATAAACTTAATAAATTCCAAAATCTACCCACAGTCGAAATATTGGCAGTAGTGGCGGTTTCAAGCATATGTATATTGTAATTTTCGTATTTAACGCTTTTGCAGTCAATAAGTTGGCACAAATGTATTCAAAATAAGCCTATTTTATACTACTAAATTTTGCTTTTAAAAGGCTTTTTATATGAGTTATATGTAATATCAAATACGTTTTAAGGTGGCCGCATTGATTTTGAAAAGCGATACTTAAAGTCGAGGCTAAAAACGGACTATGAGCGCTACCTACAAGGCTTGTCGCAAACCACATAGGAAGTATTTATTACGAAAATATTGTGAGCCGCTCTCAGAAGTTTACCGTCATTCTAAATCATAACTCGTAAAGAACCCAAACCTGAGGAGAGAGTCAGTTGCAGGTACTAAATCTATAAATAATGAGGAGAAAGTCAGGAGGAGCCCGAGCTTGCTGGAGACCATTTTTCACGGGTTCATGCAGGGGCAATCCCAAATCTTAAAAGTACATCATCACCTTGCGAATTATTTCTTATACTCCAAATTGAGTCAAATGATGATCTATGTGTTTGGCAAATAATACGTTCCATTCTTTACTAGTCAAAGCCCCAAATGAATTCGACTCTTTATTGTGAAAATGTGTTTCGCCCAGTGCTTGTGTTTTAATTAAATGCTCTATAAGTTTAGCTTGTTCTAATCCAAAATTACGTTGATCCGAAATTATAAACTCAGGTGCTGTTCTTCCATTTTTAGGATATGGCTTGGGGCCAACCACCGCTGACTTTACAAAAATCTTCAGCAGGAACTTTTTTACACCTCTTGCTTTGGTGTATTTATCCGTATAAGCCATATCATACGCAACATTCAAATGTGCCATGACTTGATCAGCAGTCATTTTTCCCCAAACTGGTTTTGTATCTGCGGTAATGCTTTTGACTCTTGCCAATGTTAATTCAAGATCATTCGCTTCAAATAAATTTCTCATAGTCAGCACATTTTTAAAATTTAAACTGAAATCAATTTTAATTATATCTTAAAAGTAAAAAATTTCTAACATTTATCACGATTAATTCTGCACCGTAAACTGACGAATTCTATAAAGTGAATTATTTCGTATGTGATTACTGGATGCCTAGCAATAATAATTCCCATGTACCGCGGAATCATTATTGGAAGGAAATTTTAGCAGGCTAGCAGTAGCATGCAGAATTTTTAATGATTCCTGAGCATCAGTTATACCTTTTGTAGTTTAAAATGGCACATAAGATTTTGAATTGAACGACTGAAGCGCAGCAATCTAGGCCTTGTAGAGCTAGATAGTATATTAACGAAGAGATTGATCATAGGTACCAAAATACAGATGTTATTTTAGCTTTCGAGAGGTATGATTTGAAAAATGAAAAAAATTGGCCGAAGGAAATATTCTTGATTATGTAATTTCTCCGAGCGTAATCACGCTTGTGATTTAATTGCGAAAAGGCTCTCCAGTAAAACACATACAATAATTAATGCACCGCCTATCAGGCTACGCCAATTGGGGAATTCGTATAAAAAAAGCATAGCTAATACAATACCGAAAACAGGTTGTAGACTACTCATTATACTTACTGTGCTGATCTTAAAATACTCGAAACTGTTTAGAAACATGGTGTGACCCACAGCTGTAGTGATAAGTCCCAGCGCTAATAGATAAGGTAAATCTCCCATGATGAGGTCATATGACGGCATGAAAAAATAGAGCATTGGAGACAAAATAGTTACTGCTATTAATGCTTGATAAAACATCAACACCGATCCATTATAAGAAACAATCTCTCGTTTTAAAATGAGATTTCTAAAGGAATAAAATAGCGCAGAAATCAATGCAAATAATAAGCCCTTAGTATCTCCCTTTGCTATATCAAAGTCTGGAAGGAGATAAAATACACCGACTAGTATTATGCAAGATAGTACTACACTCCTTATTTGCAATTTTGTTTTGAAAAATAGTGGCTCCAATAAAGTAGTCATCACTGGATAAGTAAATATTGCAATCATAGAGATGGCAACACTGGTATGCTTTAATGCAAAAAAATAAGTCACCCAATGCGCCGTCATTAATACACCGCTGAGAAAGATCATCACTAAACCTTGACCATTTTTCAGTCTAAAGCTATATGATTTCATTAGACAAAAAATTCCCAAAAAGAGTATCGCAAAAAAGCATCTAAACCAAATACTTAAGAAAGGTGAAAGTAAAAGCTTTTTACCTAACACACCTGATGTGCTAATGCATAGCATCGCAAGATTGAACAATAAGAAATATTGAATCTCTTTTTTTCTCACCAAAATAAAACTGCACTTTTAATATCTCTTTGATACTTATCTTTCTATTTGGCTGAAGACATAAAACATCTCTCTTCCAATCTCCAGACTTTTTTCCAGATATACCTTAACCTTTTCATTCGTATTATCAGATCGTTTTGGATCTACGTATGGCACTGCGAATCTTGCATCACTGCCGTCTACAACAGGACAGTTTTTATCTGCATCATTACAGCACATTACCGCCGCAAAATTCTTTGTAGGATTAATAAAATTATCCACCATTTTTGAAAACAGAATAATTGGAGGACTAGACTCATCAAAACGTAAAGCAAAGACTGCATTTTTTTCAGATGAAATGCTCACGTATTCAAAGCCTTGATTCGTAAGTGTCCATAATATTTGTGCATAAACAGCAGTAGCTTCGGTACCGCCAGAGTAGGTGTTCACCTTACGCAATCTATAGTACATTCCTGCTAATTTAGCCCAAACTTGTGTTAGATGACTTCGTCTAGAATTATGCGTACAGACAAATGTAAGATTAATTCTTTCGTTCGCCACCAACTTTATTTGTATATACTCGACCAATGGCTGCAATATAATTTTACGCTGCGTTGGTATTTTATCAAAGTCAAAAGCTTTAATAAGCTTGCGTATTTTAGGATACATAAGTTCTTATTTAAAGCCTTTAGCAACATCCAGATTTAGTATCACAACGGTCTCCGATTATCGATGATCCTAGATCTACTTTTAATTTATCATCGGGAATACCACAATTGTCTTTTGCCAAGCAATCAGTCATAGTAGAAGTAAGTGCAAAACACTTCCCGTTAAAATCCAATCCATATTTCCCAATGGTATCTCCCTGATACTCTATCTCAATATTAAAATTGCCAAGACCTAATTTATCCTGCGCAAGAGAAATTATATCCAGTAACTTACGGGGTGCAAGTCGATGGTCGTGATCATCCGCTGTCCACAACTGAAAACTCGCAAGCAGTTCATTCCTCAGTGTTCCACCACAGTCGATGAAATCCTTTTGCACTCTTCCAACTTCTGTTACATGGAAGTGATTTGGAACCATTTCACCATTTGGTAGTTGAAATTCAACTGTATCCAGGCTCCCTAGTATTTCAGTTATCTCGTTAATAGTCATAATAATATCTATTTTATTTATACCGCTGTCCTATTGTATCTCTTTGTACAAAATCAACTATAATTATCTAACATGCACTTAAGTTATATTATAGTTTCTATATTTCCGTCCACTCCAAAAACCCACAAAGCTAAAATGTTTCTTTTGACGATATTTTTCATTTTGTGCAATTCGTCATTTATCAGAGTGGTCTCATATTTAAATATCACGATAATGTTAAACGTGATCTCTTTGATGGATTGCACCTACTTTATCTCTAAGATGAGTCCCATTTTTATTTCTAAAAACTGCTATGATTTCAGCAAGAATGCTAAGTGCAATCTCACTTGGCGTTTCTGCACCAATCTCCAAACCCACAGGGCTATAAAAAATAGGAATCTTGGAAAAATTAAATTCTCCTAAAGATTCTTCCATTTTTAGCATCCGCTTTTTTGGCCCTAGCATTCCTAGATATCTAGGTTTCTTTTTTATAAATATTTGCAAGGCGTTCATATCTTTGACGTAGTCATGGGATAGTAAAACAACTGCTGTATGATCATGTATTTTGATACGATCCATATCTTTATATGGAATGACCTTGGCAACATTAACAAGCACTTCTTTATTAAGTTTTTTAATATCACCAAGAATACAAATATTCCAAGCTAATTGATTTGCAAGGCCTACCATAGCGCTCACATCGTAGTTATCCCCTAGTATCACCAGCTTAGTTTCTGGTCGAATAAGTTCGAATAAAACACGCACTTCTATTTTTGAGTCAACCGTCAACTTTTCTATATATGACCTGCCCGCCGATTTGACCTTATCGATGATTGGAGCGAGCTCATTTTTATCAATACCTATGAAATTATTTTTAATTTCAGGATTAGCAATAGCAATTTTTCCAAGCAATGATATTTTGTTCGATTCAATTACGCGCAGCATTACTATGGGATCTACGATGTCTAAGATATGCTTGAGTAAAAGAATTTCGTTCTCGTTATCGTTAGCATCAATGGGAGTAAAAACCACCTCTATTTTACCATTGCAGCCAAGCCCTACACCGATCTGATTTTCATCTTCTTCTATGGTATCATAGATCACTTTGCTGGGTACATTTTGATAAATAGCATGTAAAGATCTTTTGAGCGCGTCCCCTTCTAGACACCCACCACTGATACCACCTACCCATTGCCCATTGCTACGCACTAACATGCGTGCACCTATCCTTCTGTATGATGATTCTTCCACATTCACAACTGTTGCCAGAGCAATCTTTTCCTTTCCTAAATCCGCTTGTTCATATGCTGCTATGATATTTTTTATTTCTTGCATAGTACAATTTTAAAAAGAAGGTAAGTTGTTTGGGCGTGCCTCCAGCAGTTCATTTCTGAAGCACTAAAAAGTGCTACAGAAGTGAACTGCTGGAGTCCTGTGTTCCATGGCTTCGTTTCACTACGGTCTTTTTCTGAAGAAAAAAAGACTAAACCATTCCACCCAGTCACGCAAGATTTCTAGATTATAGAATTAAACGTTTTACCTAATTACCGATAACTCCTAGCTCCACTCCTTCTGAGTAAGCAGCTTGCACACCATTTTTATGGAACGAATTCTTTATTGCGCTATATACTTCAAAAGTAGCTTCCCAATAATCATCTGGATTGATATAGGGACGGACAGCCACAACTATATTATGACTATCATAAGATTCTATACCTATGTGCGCGGCAGGTTCCTTTAAGATAACATCACACGTCGACAAAGCCTCTTCTATTACTTTCTTTACTTTTGGAAAACTTTCAGCATAAGGCATAGCCACATTTAATTCTAATCGTATATTGCCTTTAGTAGAAAAGTTAGTGATAATATTATCCGTAACTTGACCATTAGGAATAATTAAAGTTTTATCATTAGGCGTTTCCAAGGTCGTGTTAAAAATCTGTATACCACTAACCTTTCCAAAGTGATCTGATACTTTCACCCAATCTCCTACTCTGTAGGGTTTGAAAAACAATATCGTTAGACCAGCAGCAAAATTTCCAAGAAAACCTTGCAATGCAAGGCCAACTGCAAAACCTGCAGCAGCAAGCACACCTAATAAGGTAGAAACTTCGAAACCAATAATACTGGCAGCAATAACGAATACCACCGCCTTCATAACTATATCCATCAAAGAAGACAGGAAATCTGATATTTCGATTCCCATATTGGCTTTATCAAAAGCCAATCGCAAAACCTTATTCAAACGTCTCACAATAAACAATCCGATAAAAACAATGAGTATTGCAATCAAGAGCTTGGGCACAAAAATGATAGCCCAATCCGTAAATAGTGCTAAATATTCCTGTACTTTTTCATTATCCATAATAAAATATAATTTTATGATTGATGCAAATTTAAGAATTAGCGACAACTTTTAGTCAAGGTTCAGTACTACTAAGTAGTAGCAAGTAAAGGTATAGCATCAATAAGCTGCCGCGTATATTTGTTAGTGGATTCTTGAAGAATTTGCTTAGCCGATCCAGTATCTACTATTTGCCCCTTATTCATTACCAATATTCTATCGCTAATATATTGTACAACTGCTAAGTCATGACTAATAAATAGGTATGTCAAATTCAATTCATCTTGTAAGTCCTTAAGCAAGTTTATCACGGATGCTTGTACAGAAACATCAAGCGCCGATACGGACTCATCACAAATTATGAATTTCGGCTCTACAGCAAGCGCTCTTGCTATACATATACGCTGACGCTGTCCTCCCGAAAACTGATGCGGGTATCTATGATAGTGATCTGCTGTAAGCTCCACCTTCTCGAGTAAGGCAATAACGCTTTCTTTCCTTTCTTTCGAGTTACTTCCAAGGTGATGAACTTCCATAGGCTCTAGAATTGCTTGACCTATCGGCATCCTAGGATTAAGAGAAGCGTAAGGGTCTTGAAAAATAATTTGCATTTCTTTTCGGAGTGCTCTCAATTCTTTTTTAGAGCAGTTCAAAACATCTGTTCCATTATAATTTACTTGTCCTGCCAAAGCAGATTCTAAACGCACAATAGTCCTTCCCAGGGTAGATTTACCACAACCAGAAGCACCTACCAAACCAAGTGTTTCTCCAGGAAAAACATCAAAACTTACATCATCAACAGCTTTAAGGTAAGCAGTGGTCTTACCAAAGAAGTTTTTTTCCTTCGGGTAATATGTTTTTAAGTTTTTAACTTCTAAGATTGGACTTTGATTTTGGAGATGCTCTAGTCTAATATTAGTCGATTCATCAGTTGTATACTCCACCTTAAAATCAACATTTTCTTTACCCATAAAGTCTTGTACAGTAGGTAATCTTCTTGTCTTAAAGTTTAGTGGCGGTCTACAAGCCAATAGACCAATCGTATATGGCATCTTTGGATGCTTTAATACTTGTTCTCTAGTTCCAGTTTCGATAATTTTACCTTTAAACATCACAGCAACATGGTCTGCGATTTGAGCAATCACACCTAAATCATGGCTGATAAAAATCATCGACATTCCACGTTCTGCAATAAGCTTTTTGAGCAGAGTGAGGATTGTTTTCTGGACAGTTACATCCAAGGCTGTTGTCGGCTCATCCGCAATAAGTACAGCAGGATTGCAACTTAATGCCATTGCTATCATGACCCGTTGTTTTTGACCGCCTGATATCTGATGCGGATACTTATCATAGGCGATTAAGGGCTCGTTTAACTTTACTTCTTCAAAAAGTTTAATGACTTGATTTTTAGCGGCCGCTTTATTTATATCTTGATGTGTTAAAATTGCTTCTATAACCTGATCTCCACATTTCATTACCGGATTGAGTGAGGTCATTGGTTCTTGAAAAATCATGGCAACTTTACTCCCACGATGTTTATACAGTTTACTTTCAGGGACTTTGAGCAAATCTATTTGGCCGTCTTCAGTATTTAGCAAAATTTCACCCTCAACTATTTTACCAGGTGGTTCATCTATTAATCTTAATATAGACAAGGCCGTAACGGACTTTCCGGATCCAGATTCTCCTACTATGCCAATAGTCTGGCCTTTCTCAAGAGAAAAACTGATCCCCTTTACAGCTTTCGTGCATTTGGAATCAGAATAAAAGTAAGTATGAAGATTTTTTACAGCTAACATTATGGTTGTAAAAATATATAAAACAGTATCAAATACCTACTTAATTAATCATACAAAAAACCTGAGCTCAAAATTTATCCTGCTTGGTTATGTCAATCAGCAGCCAATAACTATAAAACAGACAGCTTATTTTATCAAAATGCCACCAGCCATCATATTTTAGAAGTGTAAAAGTGTAAATTAGTGCTATATTACCAACGCTAATAAAATATTAGAAAAACATGAAATTTCTTTTCAGTATTGCGCTTTTTTTTATCTGTGGCATTCAAATGAATGCACAGGTTGTCATCAATGAATATTCAGCATCAAATCTATTTAGTTTCGTAGACGACTTTGAGAGAACCGAAGATTGGATAGAGCTATATAACATGGGAGCTGAAGTGGCAGATATATCTGGCTACCACTTATCTGACAAAGAGAACAAGCCAGGTAAATGGGAGTTTCCAGAAGGAACCTTCATCGCCGCCAATGACTTTTTAGTGGTATCTTGTTCTGGAAGAGATGGTATTTTCTTTGGCGAATTGCACTCTAACTTTAAATTAGCTCAAACAAAGAGTGGAGAAATAGTGTCTCTTACCGATCGTCAAGAAAATGTAATTAATTCATATCCGTTAGAGCTTACACTTACTGAACACAGTCGATGTAGAACGGAGGATGGTGCTGACCAATGGGTAGTTTGCACTGATCCAAGTTATGGAAGCTCAAATAATGGAACTGAGCAAGCTATTAGCTACACCGTTGCTCCCAGTATGTCGCTAAATGCAGGATATTATAATGGTGAGCAAACTATATCTATTACAAACAATGAACCCAACTCTGTCTTACGATATACGACCGACGGAACAAATCCAAAATCTGACGATTCTATTTATACAGATCCTATTGTAATTGATACAACTACTGTCATTAAAGCTTTGGCTTTCAGTGACTCTACTAATATCTTGACGGGCAAAATGGACTTCAATACTTATTTTATAGATGAAGATTTCACCTTACCTGTTTTTTCTGTAGCTGCAGATGATGTTACGCGTTTAGCAAATGGCGAAGGCGATTTAATTCCAATTGGTTCACTTGAATACTTCAACATTGACAAGGATAGAGAGGCTACTTCCTTTGGGTCACTAAATCGTCATGGTCAAGATTCATGGGTTTTGGACCACAGAAGTATAGATTGGATAAGTAGAGATGAGATGGGTTATTCTAAAGCGGTAAATGCACCTATATTTAACTACTCAAAAAGGGACGAATACCAAAAATTTATGTTTAGAAATTCTGGTGATGATAATTATCCAGCTATTGACGATGGTCAACATGAAGGAAGCACACACATTAGAGATGAGTATGTACATCAGTTATCTCTAGACGGTGGAATGAAATTAGACGTGAGAGCGGTAGAAAGAGTTATTCTTTTCCTTAATGGCCAATACTGGGGCGTTTACGGAATGAGAGAAAGACCTGTTGATCATGACTATACAGATGAATATTACGATCAAGGGAAATATGATATTCAATATTTATCAACATGGAGAGATACAGAAATCGAGTATGGAGGAGTAAAAGCTCAACAGGATTGGGTAGCGCTAAGAGATCAACTTTTGAATGCTGATTTGAGTGATCCTGAGCAATATAAAATAGCCGACGATAGTATCAACTTGGTAAGTATGATTGATTACTTCTTGGTAAATTTAAATGTTGTTGCGTCTGATTGGCTTAACTATAATACAGGCTGGTGGAGAGGTTTGGACCCCGATGGCGATCATAAAAAGTGGGGATATATCCTATGGGACTTAGATGCCTCTTTTGACTATTATATAAACTATAGTGGAGTTCCGAACATAGCTCCGAATGCTAAACCTTGTGATTTAGAGGAAATTGGGCAATTCATGGACAATTTCTTCGACTTTTACACAGCTGGTGAGGATGTAGGACAACACGAAAAGATCCTTTTAAAGCTCCTAGATGAAAGTGATACATTTAAACAATTATACTACTCCAGATATGCAGACATTATGAACACCGTTTACTCTTGTGAAAATATGACAACTACACTAGATAGTATGCTTAATACTATTGAGCCTGAAATGCCAAGACAAATTGAACGATGGGGAGGAACTATGCAAGAGTGGAGAAGTAATGTAAAAGATCTCAAGAATTTTATTAACGAGAGATGTGAATTACTTGACGATGGCGCGCTTGATTGTTATGATGACTTGACAGCTGTGCATACTTTAACATTGATGGCTACACCTGAAGGAGTTGGCGAAATAGACTTAAACACTTTAGATATTGAAAATTTCCCATGGACTGGAAATTATTTTGAAGGAATGGAAAATATTATCAAAGCAAATATATTTAATGACTTTGAAGACGATTATGTATTTAGTCATTGGATAAGTACAGCAAATAATGAAATAACGCCTAGTCTAACTGCCATTGATGCTCGTATAAGTTTAACGAACCCAGATACTTTAACAGCTGTATTTAGGTTGAAAAGTTCGGTTGCTACTACACAAACTATTAAAGAGTTGGATCTATTTGAGCTGTATCCGAATCCGACTAAATTAGACTTGACAATGCAATTTACACTAAACGAATCCGCTAGTATTACAGTGGACTTACAAAGCCTACAAGGTAAGACGGTGCAAAGTTTTAATCACCTGACTGGTATGAGATCTTCTGGAACACATGTAATTCCTTTGAAATTATCGCAGGAGTTAAGTCCAGGATTGTATCTCTTATCCATAAATATTAATGGAAAGAAAAAGTACAGTAAAGTAAGCATTATCAAATAATATGAACCTCAGATCCCTCGCGCAAAGAGATCAATTTGAGCTTGCCGCCAAAGACTTTCTAGCTCGATTGTTTACAAATCTAAATGATTTGTACACTATTGACCTAGATAGTTTTGAGCTGGATCACATCTGCTGGCGATCTGAAAATTATAGTGATTATAATTTTATAGAGTCAATTCTACTCCATCATGGCAGGATGTTTCACAAAAATATCCACAATGGTCGACCGATCAGTCTAATCACTTTAGATGAACCCATAAAATATAGTAGTAGAGAAATCTACCTCATCGAATTGCCAGCCCCTAGAGCTGGCAAACCATATCAAAATGGCTTTGAGCATGCTGAATTTGTTATCAATTCTGAGATAAATGAATTTGTACTAAAACATCCTATACTGCCTTTTAGCACTGAAAATATTGGTAAGCGGATAAATCCTGATGTAAAACTTACCGTTGGAGCATTCACCGTTAAGTTTCACCCATACTCTTTAGCTCATGTAGTTAAAAACTTAGAGTAGACACCCTTAGTATTAGCCGAAATGTCTACATTTGGTTATGCATTTGCGAATTGTTTCCATCAGTTTTCTCTATCTACTCCTTTCCACCAATGTTATTGGTCAGACGCGTGATAGCATAGTTAATCTACCAGAATCAGAAATAGATATGGTAGAAGACTTTATTAATAATATAGATGCTGATGAGGGCTTTGAGTTTAATACCTTGTTTGAGGCGCTAGATAATGCTGCAGAGAAAAAAATTGACCTCAATAGAGCTACCGTAGAAGACATTTTAGAACTTGGCCTTATTGACGAGCTGGCGGCATTTAGCATTGTCCAGCATATTTCCAAGTTTGGCAAATTATTGGCACTCTATGAGCTACAGACCATTGACAATGTCAGTATGGAAGATATTTTCAATTTACTTCCTTATGTCTCTATCAAAGGGGACATCGACGACTATAACGTAGGTTTAGGAACCATGCTAAGACGTGGAAAGAACGAACTGTTTCTCAGATGGTCCACCGTATTGGAAGATCAAAAGGGATTTTTGCCATTGGAAGAAGGTGAATCTGGTCAAAGATACCTAGGCAGTAAAGATCGATTATATACCAGATATAGACATCGCTACGAAAATAAATTGAGCTATGGTTTCACTGCAGAGAAGGATGCTGGTGAATACTTCTTTAAGGAAAACAATAAAGATGGATTTGATTTCTATTCTGCACATTTCTTTGTAAGGAATATTTCTAACCGAGTTCGTGCTATTGCAATAGGTGATTTTAGTGTACGTTTCGGGCAAGGGCTAATTTTAAATTCGGGTTTTGGTCGGGGTAAAAGTGCCGATGCAGTAAGAATAAAACGAAACGGCAGTACCCTCAATGCGTATACCTCTGTTGCTGAAAATGATTTCAAGCGAGGCGCTGGAGCAACCTTAGGTTTGAGTAAAAATTTAGAAGTTACTGTATTTGGAAGTAGACTAAAAAGAGATGCCAATATCGTTGTCCCAGATACGCTAGATCAAGAGGAGTTCTTCTTTTCTTCTTTGCAACGTTCTGGATTTCATAGGACTCAAAATGAAATAGATGATGAAAAAAGTATTACACAAAATACTATTGGTGGAAATGTAAAATTAAAAGCCAATAAATTAACTATTGGTGCTAACGTACTATACAATTCATTTGATAGACCTTTTCAAAGAAGACTTCAGACTTACAATCAGTTTTTATTCAACGGCGACAAATTACTAAATACTAGTGTTGACTATAGTTACCTTTGGAAAAATGTACAGTTTTTTGGAGAAACGGCCATGTCAGACAATGGCGCAATTGCTAGTTTGAATTCTTTACTGATAAGTCTAGATCGTAAAACTACGCTTGCGCTCTCCTACCGAAATTATGACAAAAAATATCAAACTTTAAATGCGAATGGATTTGGGGAAACCATCACGGTCAACAATGAATCGGGCTTATATATGGGGCTCGAAGTAATTCCTTTTACGGAGTGGCGTATCCATGCTTATGTAGATATCTGGGAACATCCATGGCTGAGGTTCAATGTAGATACGCCCTCTACTGGTTATGAATATCTCGCTCGAGTAACCTATACTAAGCGTAGAAAAATGGAATTTTACACTCAATTTAGATTAGAGAAAAAACAAAGAAATAACACAGATCTTGAAAGCCAATTTGATCAGCTGCTTGACGTTACAAGAATGCAACTAAGATTTCACTACAAAGTAAAGCTAAGTAGCGCTATTGAACTAAGAAGTCGCTTGGAGCTATCTTCGTTTACCAGATCAAACGATATAGATAACAGCTATGGCTATATGCTATATCAAGATATTATATACAGGCCTCGCTTTTCTCCTTTTTCGCTTACAAGTAGGATTGCATTGTTTGATACAGATGGCTATGATAGTAGGATTTATGCTTTTGAAAACGATCTATTGTATAACTTTTCTATCCCAGCATACTTTAACAAAGGGATACGATATTATCTAAATTTACGCTACAAAGCGACCCGTAGCTTAACGCTGGAGTTTAGAATAGCGCAATCGAAATTTAGGGATTTGGATGTCATTAGCTCTGGACTAAATGAAATACAAGGGAATACCAGAACAGATTTGAAAGCGCAGGTGAAGTATAGTTTTTAGCGTTAGAAATCTCTTACAACCTATACAACTTCTGATACCCCGCAAAATAATAAGTTGTCCTTCCTGCAATCTTCTCAATAGTGACCTCCCCTTTGCCATTTGGTGATTTTTGACCTTCCACCCTCCACTGAAAGAACCAATCTTCTGGGTAGGCTTTATAGTGTGCTACCTTAGAAACAGCCTCTGACAAAATATTTTGCATGCTTTCATAAATAGACTTCTGCTGCTTAGGTTTTAATGCAACTACCTGTGAGGCAGGATGAATTTTGGTTTGATAAAGAATTTCGTCTGCGTAAAGATTGCCTACTCCAGCAATAATTTTTTGATTAAGCAAGAAGGCCTTGATACTAGTCTTTCTCCCCTTCATAGCTGTTGCAAACTGATTGAAGGAGATTTCTAAAGCATCTTCACCTAGTCTGACCTCTTGGATATAATCTTCTAAGTTCTCTATATAAATGATACGAGCAAATTTTCTAGGACAGTCAAAACCTAAGCGGAATCCATCTGCGAAAACAAATGCAAAACGTTCGTGTCGGGGAGCATCCTCCATATCTTGGTAATATTTGAGATCACCTGTCATTCCGAAATGAAGCAAGAGGTGATGTCCGTTATCTAGCTTAGTAAATAAGTACTTTCCCCGCCTATAGGAGTCGACAAAAGTACGTCCAGTGAGATAACTGACAAAAGAAACCGCATCCGTATTCCGAAGAATCTTCGCATCATGCACAATGACCTCTTGGATTGGAGTGTGTAGTGCCGCCTCGTTAAAATATTGTTGAAAGGTATGAACCTCCGGTAATTCGGGCATTTATCTATTGTTTGTTTGGAAAATGTGGTCTACTTAAAAATAACATCAGTAGTGAAAGCAAAGCTGTGATTATTAAAATTGGATTGCCATTTGTAAAAAAATAAAGAATTGTACAAATCATTGCTGAGCCATTTAGCAAAGACCACTTTAAAATAAAGTTGGCTCTCATTTCAACAGTATTTTCAGGAGTTAGTTTTAAGCCACCCAACTCATTAACTTTTTTATTGAATAAATAAGACGATGCGAGCATAGCAAGGGTACTCATCACTAATCCAACCCAATCTAAGAGCTCAATGCTCGAAGAAATATTATCGAATGATATAGGTTCTATTAAGAAGTGAAACAACAAGATCGTAAAAATAGTGCTTGCACACATACTCAGGTGAAGAATTTTCAATTGGTTTATCTCTTTTTCCATTATTTGAAGGTAAGTAAATATTTTCAATATACTCATAATCTAATGCGAGAGGGATAGAAATGGTACGGAGTACTACACAGGCATATTGAATAAAGGAGCAGCGCAGGCTCGACGAGGGACGAGAAGAGACAAGCTGCAACTATTATGAAAATGACTGTGAAGTGCGGAGTAGGAATGTATAGCCCGGCCGCTTGCTTGCTTTCAGAAGGTAATGACAATGACGCCTGTCAGCAAGCAAGCGGCTCGCCCAAAACGGATAATAAAAATAAGAGAGCTAAATTGGTATCTTGATGCGCAAAAAGTATCTTCACCGCATAAATAAAAACCTATGGAACTGATAGATGGAAAATCGCTATCCAATACGATAAAAGATGAAATTGCGGAAGAAGTAAAACGGGTATCCGCAGGGCAAAAACGGCCTCCGCATCTAGCTGCTGTACTGGTCGGGCAAGACCCAGCATCGGCAGTTTATGTACGTAACAAGGTGCGCTCGTGTGAGAAAATTGGTTTTGAATCTACGCTAATAAATAAGCGAGCAGAAACTAGTGAAGCGGAATTGCTTGAAATCGTGCGAGAGTTGAATGCCGACGATGACATAGATGGATTCATTGTGCAATTGCCGCTACCCGATCACATAGATGAAAATAAGATCACCCTCGCAATAGATCCGGATAAAGATGTTGATGGGTTTCACCCAACAAATTTTGGTAAAATGGCGCAGGGTTTGCCCGCTTACCTGCCTGCTACGCCATTTGGAATCATGACTATGCTAGACAGGTATAATATAGAGGTGCAAGGAAAAAACTGTGTGGTTCTAGGTCGTAGTAATATAGTAGGTACGCCTATCAGTATACTGCTTTCGAGAAAGGCGAATCCTGGGAATGCAACGGTAACGCTATGCCATAGCCGCACTAAAAATCTAGAAGAATATACGCGCAAAGCGGACATTATAGTAATTGCCCTCGGCATACCAAACTATCTAAAAGCTGATATGGTGAAGGATGGTGTAGTGGTAATCGACGTGGGTATTAATCGAATAGATGCACCCGAAAGAAAAAATGGCTATAAACTCGTAGGCGATGCGGACTTTGAGGATATTGCCGAAAAATGCTCGTATATAACGCCTGTCCCAGGTGGTGTGGGGCCCATGACTGTCACGTCCTTGTTGACCAACACTTTAAAATCTTACAAGTCTAATTTTCTGCAGCGACCAAATCAGCAATAAATGCAAGATCTAGAAAACGATGTATTTTATAAGTTCGTCTTTATTTCTAAATCGACGGATTCATTGACGGCTTTGCTAAATGAGCTCCCATTTAATGGATTTGAAATGGAAGGTCAAGAGAAAGTAGTCGGATACGTCAATGCCAAAGAAGTGAGTGACAACTTTTGTGAAGCGCTAGATTCTTATAAAACACACTGCGCTTTTGAATATACAAAAGAAGAGATTTCTCCTCAAAACTGGAATGCCACTTGGGAGAAAGATTTTGAGCCTGTGATAGTCGATGACTTTTGTGCTGTGCGTGCAGATTTTCATCCACCCATAAACGAGGTTCTACATGAAGTACTCATCACACCTCAAATGTCCTTTGGTACCGGGCACCATGAAACGACCTACAGCATGATTAAAATGATGCGTGACATGGTGTTTAAAGATAAAAAGGTGCTTGATTTTGGCTGCGGAACGGGTGTTTTAGCTATTTTATCGGCAAAAATGGGTGCAAAAGACATTTTAGGCGTAGATATTGATAATAATGCATATATAAACAGCTTGCATAATTGCCTCCAAAATGGGGTCGAGCACATCAAAATCGAAAAAGGTGACTTATCCAATACAGCAGTGCAATATGATGTAATCTTAGCAAACATAAATCGGCATGTAATTTTGGAGACCTTGCCTACGTTATCTTCCAAACTGAGTATTGGAGGCCACCTTTTGATCTCTGGTATATTACACACAGATATTAATCTCATAGATCAACACCTCAAGAAAACATCATTAAAAGTGGTAAACACACACCAACGGAAAGACTGGATGTGTATATTGACTCAAAAAGTGTAAAACAGTATATGTTCGAAAATATTAAACCCGATTACAAATACACCTTGCAACTGCTCTGTTTTGCTTGGTCTATGGTTATGACTTCAGTACCTACACTTTTGGCTCAAACACCCGACTCTTTTCCAGAGCCAAACGGAGAATTTCTAGATGCCGTAGAATTATTTATGACTGCCAGTAAGAATGATAAATATAAAGATTCTTTTAAAGAGTTTAAGCGTTTTTTTACAGGGGGTGGTTTGTCTGAAGAAGAAATAGTACTGATAAAAAAGATATCAAACGAGATGCTTTCCTTCAAAATGTCGGTGGGCCCGTACTTTGTAGATTACTTCGGCTCCTTATCTTCTCTGAAAAAATTAGATCAGAATACAGCGAATTTTAAAGACTACCATACTGTGCTTTCTGGTATGATGGGAGATGTGGAAGGGAGAAAAATTACAGACTATAAAAACTTCCTAGAATTTGCAACCTACTTTTTTGCAAATAAAACTTTGAAATACAGTTCTGCGGGCGTAAACTGGCTGGCTATTTCCAATGATTTTGATTTTGAATATAAAGAGGGTAAACCAAAAGTAGGTTTTGAAAAACTGAATCTTTTGGCAGTACGAAAACAAGATTCTATAGTCATAGCGAACACTTCTGGCGAGTACTTTCCTTTAGAAACTAAGTGGATAGGCAAAGGAGGAAAAGTAGACTGGTCACGGGTGGATCTAGCAGAGGTCTACGTAGACTTGCCCGCGTATGAAATAGAAACAAAAAAGGCACTTTATGAAGTGAAGTCTACAAAGTTATTCTTTCCAGAATATTTTCCTAAAGGCGGCATCATAGGTACTTTTCAAGATAAAATATTGGCAGGTAACTCTGCTACAGAGGGCTCCTACCCCAGGTTTGAATCCGATGATCAAAGGATAAAAATAAAGGATCTTGGAGGGAACATTAAATATGAAGGTGGATTTCGATTGCAGGGCGCCACTATTTATGGATATGGTAGTGAAAATGAACCAGCCAAAGTTTGGATATCTCATCTAGGCAAGGAGGTCTACTTAGGAAGCTCAGAGCTATTTGTGGTAAAAAAACAGATCAAGGTAGTTGCTGAAAAAGTAAATAGCAAATTGATATTTGACAACGATACTTTGACGCACCCTAGTGTGAATTTAACCTACCAAATACCAGAAAAACTACTCAGTCTCAAAAGAGGAAAAACAGGTGCAGATCAGAATTTATTTGAAGATGTTTATCATGGTGTCAAAATTGATGCTCCAAATATAGACTGGAAGATTGACACAGATACTATTATACTAGGTACCAAACGACCTGCATTTGCAAGTAGCATAGAGAAAAAAGTCAGCTTCGAATCTGAGGATTATTTTAATCAAAATGAGTTTGAAAAGATACAAAATATTTCCAACTCCAACCCGTTGATAATCATGAAAGTGGTCTCCGACAAAGAGGGCACTAGGTTGATGGATGCAGAGTTTTTAGCACAGAAAATTAACCCGCGCTTTACTGTTGATAACGTACAATCTCTCTACTATGATTTAGTCGCAAAGGGATTTATCAGTTATGATAAAGAGAAGAGTATAGTTACCCTTTTAGATAAGTTATTCCATTTTGTAGATGCGAGTGCTGAGAAAATCGACTATGATGTGTTGAGCGTGGTTTCCGAAACGAATAGTGATAATGCGATTCTTAATATTGCCACCAAAAGGTATGAAGTAAGCGGCGTTTCAAATTTAGAATTTAGCGAAAAACAAAAAGTAGCTGCAAAACCATACAAAGGGTATCTGCAATTGCATCAAAATAGAAGTGTGTTTTTTGATGGGAAATTATTCGCAGGTTTTGGTATTTTAGATGGAAGTGACTTCACATTTGAATATCCTAAATTCCAAATAAGGTTGGACTCAATACGCTACTTTGACCTATATGTACCAACGGGAGTAGAAGATGAAAATGGCGTAATGGAAGCGACTAGTCTTTCTTCTCGTATAGAACACGCCAATGGATATTTACAAATAGATGCCCCGTCCAATAAATCAGGGTTGGAAGATCTAGAAAACTTTCCTTCATTGCACACCAAAGGTCCATCTTATGTTTTCTATGACTATAAAGATACCAGAAATGGAGCTTATAAAAGAGACTCCTTTTATTTTGAATTGAATAAATTCAATTTCAAAAGTTTAGATAAATTTACTGCAGCTGATGTTACCTTTAAAGGAACCATGGTGTCCGCTGACATATTTCCAGAATTTCAAGAAACGATAGTAATTCAAGAGGAGGACTCTTCGCTCGGATTCATTACCGAAACCGATGGATCAGGCTACCCTACTTACGCAGATAAAGGTTTGTATAATGGACAAATAAGTTTAAGTAATAAAGGCTTCCTCGGTGTTGGAAACTTGAAGTACTTGAATGCCTCTATTGATTCCGAGGATTTTGTTTTTATGCCCAAGCAAATGCTCGCGAGTGCCAAATCTTTTCATGCAGATGAAGAGCGTAGCAAAGAACCCAATATCCCAAATGTTGATGGCAATGATGTGAAAATAAATTGGTTACCCTACAGAGATAGCATGTACGTTAATACCACGGCAGATCCATTTGCTTTCTACAACGAACCTGGATACAGTTTAGATGGAATCTTGGTTTTGACACCAAGTGGAATAAAAGGTAGAGGTACATTTGAATGGGAACAAGGACTGATGCGCTCCAAGTTATTTTCTTATGGCGCATTTTCTGTCGTTTCTGATACTACTTCTATTCAGATAAAAGCTTTGGAAGGAGGCAACTTCGCATTTGATACCAAGAACGTAAATGCTGATGTAGATTTTGATATGCAAATCGGACGATTCAAAGCCAATGCAGATACGGTCATCACTAGACTTCCTTACAATCAATATGCAACGACGATGAATGAGTTTGATTGGGACATGGAAGCGCAGACGATAACATTTATATCTGAAGAAAATGAGAAAGGAATATTCACTTCTACCCACCCAAATCAAGACAGCTTACAATTTGAAGGTTCGGACGCGTTTTATGATCTGAAGACGAGTCAGTTGGGCGTAAGCGGTGTACCATTTATAGAGACGGCTGATGCACTAGTATATCCAAAACAGGAGGCCGTAGAGATTGGAGCTAATGCGGTAATCACAGAACTAGAAGATGCGATTATTATAGCTAATACTACAAATAAAAATCACGTTATTAAGCGTGCCACCATTAATATTAAGGGTCGGAGAGAATACCAAGCGAGTGGATATTACGAATACAATGTCGCTGGAAAAGAACAAGAAATTCTATTTAGCAATATTGTAGGACAGCCAGTAGGCAAAGGTAAAAGGAGCGAAAAAAAGGTAGTCACCCGAGGTCAAGGAGAGATAGCAGAGGGTGTTGATTTCTTTATCGATGATAAGATTAAATTCAAAGGAGGTATCGGCCTCAACGCAGAAAGTAAGGATTTGAATTTTGATGGTTTTGCAAAATTAGAAGCGCAATATTTACCAAATTCAGAATGGTTTGCCATCAATTGTGATGCTGACAAGGAGAACCTTGTAATTCCTTTTCAAGAACCTAAAAACTTCGACGGTGCTCCAATGCGTGCAGGTATGTTTTTGAGTAAGGAATCATTGATGATTTATCCCCGAATGTTAAGCCCACTATACTTTCGTAAAGATCGAGCCATCATCGATGCAGTTGGATTTCTGAAGTATGAAGATAAAGAAGATAACTTTTTGTTTGGAGACAGTTTAAAAGTACTCGGAGAATCACCACGTGGAAACCTCCTCCAATTTTCTGATAAAGACGGAGAAATATATGCAGAAGGTAAAATGAACTTGGGTGATGCGCTACCAGAACTTTTCAAGATTGAAGCAGCAGGCAATATGAGCACCAGCTTTGCTAATTATCAAGATTCTTTGAGCAATCCAGCCAATGTCAAAATCGATATAGATGTAATGCATGGCATCACTTTTGAAATTCCAGATAAGTTGAAAAAAATCATTCTGAGTGATATGCTCAATACTAATTTTACTATCGAAGAAGCGGACTACCTGAAAGATAATTTTTATGATCGCGCTATTGCGGAGTTTATATCTGATGAGACTGCTTATCAAAATGTTATCGGCAAAATGAAGACGGGCATATTAGAGTTTCCTAAAGGTTCCAATCAACAATTATTTATGTTTGGTCGGACACCCATGAAATGGGATTTCGATTACCAGTCTTTTGTAAGTTTGAAAGAGAAAAACTTCTTGATCAGCTTTGATGGCAATCGAATCAGTAAAAATGTTAAATCTTACATTGAATATAAAATGCCCAGTAACAATGACGACAGGCTTTATATTCTAATTGTGGCGCCCAATGATTATTACTACTTTTTTGGTTACAAACAAGGAGTACTCAACACCGTTTCCAATAACACGCGGTTCAATGAAGCCATTGACGGACTGAAAGATAAGGATAGAAAAGTAGGTAAAGGAGATGAATCCTATGAGATTCAGCTGGTGGAGCCCTCTTCCGCAACGAGCTTTATAAATAGAATTAAAGCTGCACAGTAAGCGTACTTTTTGAAACAATAAATTTTGTGATATCGTAAAAATTAAATAAAAAATATGTCAGAAACGACTACACAAATATTAGGAGTTGGCTCACGGGTAAAGCATCCTGCTATGGGCGATGGAGTAATCATCAAGCTATACAAGATTGCTTATGATGTATGTTTTTTCACCTACGGAATCAAGCAAGTGGCAAAGGAGTATTCAGAATGGGAAGTGATTGATGCCATAGAACCCACCAAGGAGATTTCATTTACAGAGGCAGAAAAATCATTGCGTAAAATCCTTAGAGAGTATTCTGCACTAGATGAGATCGTTACTATCGGCGATAAATGGAAGGGTGGAATGATGATTCTAAAACCAGGTGATGAAAGCCTAAAATCGAAGGAAATTCCGATTGAGACTTTCTTTCATAAGATCGTAATGGTACGTGACCGCGTCCGCGTTATGGAACAACGTATCAATAGCAGCAAGCTCCTAGCAGATGATGACAAGGTTAGTTTGCAGCAGTATATCACTCGTATATACGGGTCCATGACCACTTTCAATATCATGTTCAAGTATAAGGCTGATCACTTTAAAGGAGGCAAAGTTTAGATAGAAATTTAATAGTAAAATATTGCAAGAAAAATCCTTTTTGATTTAATTCAAGGAGGTTTTTTTTTGGGAACTACCCTACCATTCGCGAAGGAGCGAATGGTAGGGTCGCTATGTTCCAGGCTCACTGGTCAGTTCGGACCTTCGGTCTGGGGTATGCCCTACACACAACTCAGCGCACTATCCCCCACCTTGCACAGCGCTAGTTCGAAGATTGTTAGTCTATAGCTGCCTTTTACGAATGTTGTTATGAATAACGATCCTGTAAACTTTAGATCTACCCTATTGTTTGGTTTAAGATGTTATCTTTGAGGCTTTAAGTCTTGCGAAAATGACCAAATATTACCACTATGAAATTATCTATCTTCCTTAGCTTATTATCACTATTTTTACTGTTAGGTTGCTTAGATGTAGGGGATTCTTTTGACGGCCCTGCTCCTGGATCATGGAGAGCAGTACTTCAGCTAGATCCAGATTTTATAACTAATAATAAAAAAGGAGAACCACTACCAGAGAAACTGAACATGAAGTTCGACGATATCAATACCACTCAACTTCCATTCACTTTTGATGTGCGATATCTTGATAATGAAAAGATAGCGATAGATATTCATAATGGCACAGAAGTTATCACTGTTGAGGACATCGTTATTGGAAGAGATCGTAAAACGGCCAAAGATACCATCCTCATAGATTTTCCAATTTACGACAGTTCCATTAAAGCCATTTACCAGGGCAATGTGATGGCTGGTGATTGGATAGTGCATTCAAAGGATGATTACCGTATTCCTTTTAAGGCTACCTTTGGTAAGAATCATAGATTCACTGTCAATAAAAAAGATCCAGCCACTGACCTTAGTGGAAACTGGAAAGTGAAATTCATGGACGACGGAGAACCATATATGGCGATTGGAGAGTTTAAACAAAACGGCAATGATCTTTCAGGAACATTTATCACAGAGACTGGTGATTATAGATTCCTAGCTGGGACAGTCCAAGCAGATAAGATGTATCTCAGTTGTTTTGATGGAAGTCATGCCTTTCTATTTGAAGCAAAGTTGACAGATAACAACACTACCTTGAGAGGACGATTTAAGTCAGGAAAGCATTACACCGCATTTTGGGAAGCTACGCGTGATCCAGATTTTAAGCTTAGTGATCCGAATACGCTGACTTATTTAAAAGAGGGCTTTGATACCGTAGCGTTTAGTTTTGAAGATACAGAAGGCAATATGGTGAGCCTGGATGATGAGGCTTATAATGGCAAACCAAAAGTTATCCAGATATTTGGTACCTGGTGTCCGAATTGCAGAGATGAAACCGAATTCTTAATGGAGTACTTAAAAAAGCATCCAAATCCATCTTTTGAGATTATTGCCCTTGGCTTTGAAAAGTATAAAGATCCTGTAAAAGGCAGAAAAGCCCTAAAGACATATAAGGAAAAATTTAATCTACCTTATCCGCTGTTGTTGGCTGGTGTTTCTAACAAGACCAAGGCCGCAGAGGCGCTGCCAATGCTGAATGCCATCATTTCTTATCCAACTATGATCTTTTTGGACAAGGATAATAAGGTCAAGCAAATACATACAGGCTTTTCTGGACCTGCAACTACCCAGTATCAGGCATTTGTAGAAGAATTTGAATCTAATATCCAAAATATATTGACTGACTAATATATTTTTCTTTTCTTTGAAGACCCGATTACTTGGACTCAGATGATCTCTGGGTACCTACACCATATTAATCTGATGATGACGCATATATTTCGGTAGAAATACTCAAACTCTTTGTTAAAAATACTACGATAGCTAAGGCTATCATTGCGTTTTTCGCCTCGACTATAAGAATTTCTTCCCAAGATGTTAAGTGACATATTCAAATTATACTGGTAATATTTCAAGCATACTACATATTATAAGATGACCACAAGAAAGACACTTGACTTGGCTTTCAGTCAGTCAAATATAGCTATAGCTCAAGATATCGCACAAGAACTCCAATCACTTGGCTTTGTAATCAATCCTATAGTCATTGACGCTCCGGAAGTATTGAATCCGCTATCTATACTTAGCGTTTCAAAGCATCCAATCATACTACTTTTCAGTGACAACTTCCTTAAGTCTGAGAAGTGCATGACTGGGGCGCTAAAACTGCTGAAATATTTCAACATCCCTTCTGAACTGCAACCTCTAGTTATCGATGGTGTCCGAATGGATGAGGAGTTTAATGCGAAGTCTGTAACGACCAGGTTTGATCGAATCAGCGATGTTATTTCATATATGAACCACTGGCAAGAAAAATATCTCAGTCATGAAGAGGCTTTAGAAAATGGAGACGATGTTGATTCTACTCAAGTAGAGCGTTATAAGAATATTAGCAACAGTATCGGAGATGTATTAAGTATCTTACGCAATTCGCCCTACTTAAGAATTGAAGAAGAAAGAGATATTGACTTCGATACTATAAAATCTAATTTTGGAAATCCAAAATCATTAATAGTTAAAGCTACCAAAGAGGAGCATCTCAGTAAGGAAGCACTTTCAAATCTAGAAGAAGCACAAGAACTACTAGGAAATGTAGATCAACCTGAAGCCTCATTACCAGCAGAGAATCTTAATCCCAATTATAATACAGAACTATATTTACAAGATTTAGAGGAGGATGATCTTGCACTCTTAGATAAGATTGCTGAAGAGCGAAAAAGGGAAGACAGTGTACTTGATGAGCATTCAATTGAAGACCTCCTCAATATGGGAAATGGTATAGCATCCAACACTCCCCACAAAAAGAAAAACGGAGATTCCATAAAACGTATTGAATCTGAAGAAGGAGAAGAAGAAGAAATAGATGAACTTGAGGAAGGAACTAGACCTTATCTTACAGAAGAAATGCATGATGCCGTCGAAGAGGAAGAAGAGGACAATGCAATAGATATGGTTGACCTAGAAACTGGATCAGCAAATGTAGAAAATGTTGATCAAACTAGTACAGATTTTGAAGATGAGTTCGTACAACCACAGGAGTCTTATGAAAATGAGGCAGACCCAATATCCGTAGTACATCAGCTAATAACGGAATATAAAATTGAAGAGTGTATTGAGTATCTGGACGAAGCTATCCGTAAATATCCCTATAATCTAGATCTTCAGTATAATTATGCCAAAATTTTATCCCAGCATAAAGGAAACTATTTGATCGCATCTGACTATCTAGAAAACATTCTCAATAATGATAAACGCTATACGCCTGCATATTATTTATTAGCAGAAATAGCAGAAAATCATAAAGATTTCCTTTTAGCTAAAAGCTACTATGAGAAAGTAATCAGTTTGCAGCCAGATTTTCCAGACGTTCATTTCCGCGTAGGTCGAATCATAAAAGAGCAATTTCAGGAGCAGGATCAGCTGGCACTTAAATACTTCAAACGAGCTTTTAAGAAAGATCCAAAGAATACAGAAGCAAAGTATGACTATGCAGAATTGTTATATAAGTTTGGAGATACTAAGAAGAGTATCAAGATACTACGCAGTATCATGAAAGAGGCTCCTTTATTCGCTGAAGCACCTCATCAATTGGCAAAAATATACTTAGAACAAGGGGATACAGCCAAAAGCAGTTCTCTTTTCAAGCATGCTATTAAGCTAAATCCCGATCTAGATACGGAGAAAAACACGAATCTTTTTGATGCTACATCTAGTTTAAAGAATGAAGACAATGACATCTTTAAACAGTATGACAGCAATCGAAAAAGACAGAAGGATTTGAGTAAAAGAAGTAGGATAGACAAAACAGTATTGATCACAGGTGCTACTTCTGGCATCGGAAGAGCTACCGCTGCCCTATTTGCCAAAGAAGGTTATAGAGTAATCATTACTGGTAGAAGAAAATCAAGACTTAAGGAAATCAAGAAACACTTTGAACGCAGTCTGAGTGCAAATGTGAAGCACTTGACTTTTGATATAAGAGATATGGATCAAGTCCGTAAAAAGCTAGGAACTCTTGAGGGTGCTTGGTCACAAGTAGATATCCTAATAAACAATGCGGGGCTTGCCTTAGGTTTCGATGCTATCAATGAGGGTGAAATCGAACACTGGGAAACTATGATTGACACCAATATCAAAGGGCTACTCTACATGACCCGTGCTATATCTCCTAATATGGTGAAGCGCAAAAAAGGGCACATTATTAATGTCTGCTCTACTGCAGGTAAAGAAGTATATCCCAAAGGTAATGTATATAGCGCTACAAAATATGCTGTGGATTCCTTGACTAAATCAATGCGCCTCGATCTGTATAAACATAATATTAGAGTGGGTCAGATCTGTCCTGCAATGGTGGAATCTACAGAATTTGCTAATGTCAGATTTGAAGGCGACAAGGAACGTGCAAAGATCTACGAAGATTTCAATCCTTTGACGGCAGATGATGTAGCTGAAACGCTTTACTTTATGGCTACTAGGCCTGTCCATGTAAATATTCAGGATATCGTCCTTATGGGAACTCAGCAAGCAAATAGTACCAATGTCAATAAGATTGGTCGTATCTTTGATGAAGACCAGCCTACATAAATAGTTGAAAAAATACCTTTTAATCGATTTGCATTTTCTACCCTGCTTGGAGTATTTCTGTGCTTTTTTACGGCATGATGAGATTTTTTTGGAAGGACAAGAGTCCTATATTAAAGGCTCATATAGAAATAAGACCAATATTGTCACCTCTTCTGGAGTACAGCTTTTATCTATTCCTCTTTCAAGGGGTAAGCATCAACAAAAAAATATCCAAGAAGTAGAAATTTCCTATCAAGAGGATTGGCAAAGACAACACTGGCGAAGTATTTTGACCGCATATCAAAATGCGCCCTTTTTTGAAGATTATGAAGGGGAAATCTCTGCGCTCTTATCCAATAAAACTCCAAATTTGTGGGACTATAATCTAGGAATACTCAAAGGAATTCTTGAAATATTGCAAATGGATACTCCTCTAGGCGTTACGGAAACTTACGAGAAGAATCCTCAATTCATGTTAGACCTCAGGCAGCAAATCTTACCTAAAAATACAGATTGGACACTTACAGGGATACGAACTACCCGCTATACACAGGTGTTTGAGGACAGGCAGCCTTTTGTGCATAATGCATCTATTCTAGATTTAATCTTCTGTAAAGGCCCCGAAAGTATACTCATCTTAGAAAAAATGAATGATTTGATGACTTCTGTTTAAATTGCAGTCAAAATAGACGGACGAATACCACTAGAATATGAATACTCTACTTAATAATAATATCAATCAACAACGTGCTCAGGTAGAAGAACTGGTCAAAGAACTTCAAACTATCGCTGGAGCCATCGGTCATGATGAACTAGAAAAAACCATCAGTGATCTAAGAAATAGGATCACCGAGCCTTTCATGTTTGTCATAGTAGGAGAAGTGAAGGCAGGTAAAAGTAGTTTTATCAATGCCCTACTCGATCCGAGCAAAGAAATCTGTAAAGTGGCTCCCCAGCCGATGACGGATACTATCCAGCAGATCGTCTATGGGGAGCAAGAGAATGTTACGACGATCAACTCTTATTTAAAACGGATAGAGCAACCTGTAGAGATACTAAAGGAGATTGCAATTGTTGATACACCTGGTACAAATACCATTGCGGAACACCATCAAGAAATAACGGAGAGCTTTATTCCAGCATCTGATTTGATTGTATTTGTCTTCGAGGCGAAGAATCCTTATCGTCAATCGGCCTGGGAATTTTTCGATTTCATTCATAAGGAATGGCACCGCAAAGTCATCTTTGTTTTACAACAAAAAGATTTGATGAATGAGTCTGACCTTGCCGTCAACACGAAAGGCGTAACGGAGTATGCAGAAAAAAAAGGCATTCCTAATCCAAATGTATTTGTCGTTTCTGCCAAGCAAGAGATAGAAGGCAAAACGGATATCAGCGGATTTGATACCATCAAAGCATTTATCTCTGATAATATTACAGGAGGTAAAGCGCCCTTTTTAAAATTGCAAAACAACATCAATACTTCACGAAATATTAATGATCGAATATACAAAGGTTTAGAAGTACGGGCAGCGCAATGGGAAGCGGATAAGTTATTTAGAGAAGACATACAGCAGACCCTCGCAGAGCAGGCGCAAAAGTCCAATGCTCAGGTTGATATTTTAGTAGAGAATCTGGTAGCAGCATACGATAAAATCACTTCTCAGAAAGAGCAAGAACTAGACAATGGATTAGGCTTTGTATCCTTAGTCAAACGCAGTTTTAGTTCTATATACAGCAAGAAAAAATCTGCTAAAGATTGGCTCGGTGGGCTAAACGCAGAATTAGAGGCTGATCTCAATAATGTACTTACAGAGCGTTTAAATAAAGGTGTAGTCGACATTGCAGACAGTATTCAACAGATGGCAAAAATGATCGATCTCAAAATCAAAAGCAGCGATACAATTCTTAAAAATGATCATGAGCTTTTTAGCGATATAGCAGAAAAGCGTATCAATGTTCTGAGAGACCTTCAGGATACCTTTAGAGAATTCATGCAAAAATCTGAAAACTTCACAGATGAAGGTTTGGTTTCCAGCAATAGCAATATTTCGAGCAATATGGCCAAAGGCGGTGGTATCGCAGTCATTGGCGTGATCCTTCAAGCGGTAACTACCGTAAGTGTTATCGACATCACTGGTGGGGTATTGACCGCTGTAGGTTTAATCTTTGCTGGTGGTTCTATTGTGCTCCAAAAAAATAAGATCATGCGTGGCTATCACGAGGAGATCGTCAAAGGTAGAATCAAAATGGAAGGTGAAGTAAGCGATAAACTCAAAGCCTACATTCAAAACATTAAACAAAAGATTGATCACAATTTCAATAAATTTGATCAGTTGATTCAGGATGAGGAGAAGCAGATTGCGCATCTTAAGGAGCGGTATACTTACATTGAAGATAGTTTGAATGCTGTGGAAAAAGAGATTGAGATGCCAGTTTAAGAGAATGTATTTATTCACGACAACATTCTTAGAAGGCAAGTCTACTTAGGCTAACCATCTCAGAAAAACCTAAGCAGCCCTAGATTTAAATAAGACACCTAAGTTTTCCTTGGTGCTTTGTACACGTTTAAATTGCTTTGCCTCTACTGAGGTGGTAAAAAATACAATTGGGTACACCCCCGAGTGAGGGGTAGTAAGCAGGCGACCATAGGAGCAGTCCGCTAGGACCGTAGTGCTGGATGGCCCGACCCAGATAGCCGACCTTAGGAGGCTCTCTGGGGCACTCCCTAAACACTCTACTTTACCAACTTATAAGAAGACTGATTCAGCTGTAGAATATATGTACCAGGTTGCAAAAAAGAAGTAGGTAAACCTGTATCTGTAAATATAGTAGTAGTCAATAAAGTACGTCCCAATACATCGTAGATTTTCACTTGAGTCTCACTCTTGCACTCAATATATAGCGTCTCGGTCAACGGGTTTGGGTAGAAATAGAAAGTCTCCACGGACTGTATAGCAGTGCTAGAAACCGTCGGAATCATAGGGCAACTAATGTCACTCGACTGACAATAGGCGCGCTCTACAAGCGAACAATCTAAAATAAACGGATTGGGCTTATTGTCCTGTACAGCAGCGATTGCGAAGGTGCGTTCATACTCTTGCGCATCCACAGGATCTTGCTCATGCCATGCACATAAAGTGGACATTTGAGCAGAGAAAAAATTAGGGTCGGCATTGTCTGCTTGAATTTTGTACATCGTGTAAAAGTAAAACATGGCTCTAGCAATATCTCCTTTGCGAGATTCGCGCGGTTCAAATCGACCGCTGTTTCCTCGCTGGCCTTCGCTGTATGCATCCTTATTTTGAGAAGGAATATTATTAAGTTCTATATTATTTATGTACCACGATTCGGTTTGAGCATCGTTAATTTCTGCGAATGGAAAACTGCCACGATTGGTATTGACCTCTACCCTACACGGAAATAAATGATGCATATCTGCCAATGGATTTCCTGCATCAGCACCTTTGGCTCGCGGATAAACATGCTCCGCATTGATGCCATCTGGATCCCCGCTCATGAATACATGGACGGATGGATCCACCCCATCGGGTAAAAATATGCCATGCTGGGTATAGATACAGTGAACAGTGTCCTGCTGATTGTCAATCTCGCTGTACATCAGGTCGCGTGCATCTCCATAGCTCAAAACAAAAGCAGGGCGGTAATCTGTAACGAGCGCCCCGAGCAAATCATCACCCGTCAGCGAGGTATGGATGGGAGTATACAACTGAGCAGCTAATGGCGCCGAGAAAAAAATAAAAAATATATGGAATAGTGAGCGCATTGATCTTGGCTATCGTGTGAGATGAAGTATACGACAAAGATACAAAAAGCAATGGGGACAATAGGATTTGAAAATTGTGCTAAAAATCCCAAATTTCTGCCTCCTTAATAATTACTACCAGACGATCAGGGTTGTCTTTATTGAATGCAAGCTTGCCTTTAAATCCATATGCAGAATCCATGCGGAATGTCGACCGCTTAGCATCGTACTCGATCTCTGCGACGGTCTCCATGCCCGCGTTGCCACAAAAGTAACATGAAGTAAATGGAAACTTAGAGAGGATAACATTCTCAAAACCGTCAGTTTTGGAAGAGGATATTATATAGCCCAGCAGCACTACTTCCTGTCCTTCCAAAGCCAATAAATCCTCGGTAAAAATTGGCTTTAAGTCGTAGGTACCGATGTCCTCATTGAAGTATTCTTCAAACGTCAAATTGGAAAAGAGTCTCCATTCATTGCGTTGCTGCGCAAACACAGTGATCGCTAGGATATTGAAAAAGAAGAGTAATACGGCAATCTTATACTTCAAACTAAATAATTTACTTTCTCAAAAATAGACATAATAAGGATGAAAATCTGGAGTTTATTATATCTTTAACGTAAGCTTAAAAGGTATAATATCAAATAATATGAGGATTACACTTCCATCTTCTGCCTGCAGAACAATATATTGTATCCTATTCGTGGTCATTGGCATCACACAGCAATCCTTTGCTCAAGTCAATTTTACCTCTTCGGACTTGCCCATAATGGTGATAGAGACCGATGGGTCACAAAACATACCAAACGAGCCCAAAATTGATGCTCAAATGAAACTGATCCATCGAGACAATTGGGAACGTAATTTGCTTACGGATCCTGGTCATGAATACGATGGACGTATCGGTATAGAGATCCGTGGCTCTACATCCGCAAGCCTTTTTCCAAAAGTTGGGTATGGTTTTGAAACAAGATTTGCGGATAACTCTAATAACAATATTTCACTGTTAGGTTTACCTGCGGAAAATGACTGGGTACTACACGGGCCGTACAGTGATAAAACATTAATGCGGAATGCACTGGCATATATATTGGCTGGTGAAATAATGGATTATGCACCACGAGTCCGTCACGTAGAAATGATAATAAATGGCGATTATCAAGGCGTCTATCTACTCACAGAGAAAATCAAACGAGATAAAAATCGGGTGAATATAAGTAAGCTTCGACCAGAGGATACCAGTGGCGATCAATTGACGGGCGGCTATATAATCAAGGTCGATAAGTATACAGGAAATAGTACTGGATGGAGCAGTGGATTCACCTATCCTGATGACAACGATAGTCATGACTACATATATCATGAGCCTAAGTTTGACGAGATGGATGACGTACAGCGAGCTTATATAAAGGATTTTATTTTTGAATTTGAATTCCTCATGAGTTCCGACAACTTTAATGATGAGACCAATGGGTATAGCAAATGGATCGATGAAAAAACATTTGTTGACGGTTTGTTAATTAATGAAATATCAAAAAATATTGACGCATATCGCCTGAGTACTTTTCTATATAAAGACCGAGACAGTATAGACAGCAGGCTAAAATTTGGGCCTGTTTGGGATTTTAATTTGGCGTTTGGTAACGTCGACTATTGCGAAGGATTTGACTTCACTGGATGGATGTATAAATTTAATGACATCTGCCCTTGGGACACGTATAAGATCCCGTTTTACTGGGACAAATTGCTGTCGGATAATTTCTTCAAAGCAAGTATTCGTTCCCGTTGGGAAGCCTTGCGCGCGGATAAGTTTTCTAATGAAAACCTGCTCTTTAAAATAGACTCGCTCGCAGGTCACCTGGAAGAATCTCAAGCCCGCAATTTTGAGCAATGGCCAGTACTAAATGAATATGTCTGGCCTAACCCTAGCATCTACGGCAGCTACGATGAGGAAGTAGAGTCGATGAAAGTATGGCTACTCAACAGGGTCGCATGGATGGACGTACAGGTAAAACAACTGGTAAACACCAGTTCCATCAAACCGTCAAATTATACCCTCTACCCTAACCCAACAAGCGCAGCAATCAGTTTTAATAAACCCGTAAATCAAACTGGGGTATTGCAAATACAGATCCTTGATGTATTGGGCAGAAAAGTAATAGAGCAATTGGTAATAGCAGAGCAGTTCTCCATGAGCGTAACAGGTATTGATGTCTCGGTATTGCCGTCTGGAACATTCTATTATTCTATTCTGAGAGGGGAAAATATTTTGCACACAGGCGTGATGCAGAAGTTGTAGTTGATTGTGATTCCAATATTTGGATCACAAATATCTAAAATAAAGTCTTTCTAAAATTAGTAATTGTTATCTGTTGTTATATTTATTTGTTTCCTGACGGATCTATAATGTGTAGTGGAATACTATTTTAGTTTATCGCCAAACTTCGCCTTCAACTTTGCCACCTTCGGATTAATAACATACGTGCAGTATGGATTCTGATTTCCAATTCGCTTAAAATAGTTCTGATGCCCTGGTTCTGCGGGATAATAATTGATCAAAGGGCTGACTTCTGTCACAATTGGATTTGGCCAAAGATCGGAAGCATCCGTTGCTGCTAATGACTTCTCTGCAGTTGTCTTTTGTTCCTCCGTTTCATAGAAAATGGCAGACCTATATTGAGGCCCCTTATCATTGCCCTGTTGATTGAGCGTTGTCGGATTGTGCGTAGCCCAAAAAACCTCTAGCAACTCTTCAAAGCTAATAACAGCAGGATCATACTCGATGCGAATGACTTCTGCATGTCCTGAAGTTTTAGAACAAATCTGTTCGTAGGTCGGATTCACTATATGGCCACCTGAGTAGCCAGACTCGACGTGCGAAACCCCTTGTAAATCTTGGAATACTGCCTCCGTACACCAGAAACACCCTCCTGCTAAATATGCTTGTGCAATTATATTATCGTTCATTATATTTCATTTTATAAAACGCTCCTTCCTTAATCACGGCCCCTGGTAAATGAGCAAAAATACCCCGTGTGCAAACTGGGCCGTTGAAAATCCCCGTGATCGTTGTAGCGTCCTTATCCCATTCAACAATTTCAAATATCCCTTGGTTCATTTTGCAACCTGTAGAAACGTAAACCATCAATTCACCATCCGATTTGTCATTAAGTATAATGGAAACATCCTTGTAGAATGCATATTTGTTCGGTTGATATGGTTTTACATTTTTAATAGTGATGAGGATGCCATCTGACTTCTCGGAGCCTTTTATTTTAAAAGTATAATCTTCGTTGGTTTGAATAAGGGTAGCGGTACATTCGTAAGTTCGCTCCGTACCTTGGTCAAGAAAATAGGCGATTTGATTATTGCTTAGACCCAATGGATTATTCGCATCTGAGGTACAGGCGCTTGTAGCTAAAATAAGAGATAAAATTAAACACTTAAATATACCTCTATACAAATACGGGTTGAACAGCATGATCCTCAGAGTTTTGATCCAATTTTGACATGAATAAACGTAAAGCTTCCTTCTTCGGCTCGTCCAACTCGTAGCTGATATTCTCTTCAAAATATTTCTGCAAATCGAAATCATGCTCTGGCTCGGGAAGGATAAACATCAGCTCTGGAATGTGCGCTAAACCTTGCTCCAAAGCATCATTAAATCGACTAATAAAAGCAGGATCCAGTTTCTTGTTTGCAACCCAAGCTGCAAATACGAATGGCAAACCAGTCAGCGCTTTCCATGCTTCACCTAGATCGTAGGTGAATCTATATTTTTTTTCCATGCCCATAGTCTTATCTCCGATGGCAAGTAGCGCAGTGTCGTCATCAATTACTTCTTCCCCAATTTCATAAATAGGATGATATGCAACAGTTTCATTCCTCCAATAATCCTTCATTAAGATTTTTGTCATCGCTGCAGAAGTGCGTGAATGCGCATCCAGATACAGTCGCTTAACTTCTGTAAGTGGACTATTGCTATAGATACAAACAGTCTTGACTGCACCATCGCAACCGATACAATAGTTAGAAACAATATAATGCTCTTTTAGCTTAGCAACCGCAGCTACAGGTATGAGCGCTAGGTCCACCTCATCGGCTATTAGTTTATCCGCACATGCAGCTGGAATGTCTTTATGGATTTCAATTTCTGTATCTAAGCCTGACAAAAATAGACCATACATAAATGGTTTTGTATTCAAGTAGTTTACCGCAGTCAATCTAATCTTATTCATGCGACTTCAATTCAGCAAGATGATCAATATTGTTAGATTGTACGACTTCCAGATCATCTCCCTTTTGTAGCACTTTATAGATGCCTGTATTGTGATGGTCGTACTGATCCATATGCATGATGGCTTTGCCTTCGACCAAACACATGAGGCATCGTATACTTCTACCATGCATCACAACCAATATCTTTTTTTCCTTTCGCGCCTTCACCCACGCAAGGAACCTACCCAGCCGATGACTCATTTCAGCAGCACTTTCCCCGCCTTCTGTACGCGCATCATAGTCCTCATTATTCCAACTTGCGATCAAGTCTACATAGGCTTCTTTCATACCAGCAGCACTAGATTTCCCTTCGTATATCCCCCAAGAAATTTCATTGATATCTGCATCTTTTAGATGAGGTATTCCATCCGCTATAAAGTGGCTAGCAGTCTCTGTCGTACGCACCAATGCAGAAGTAACCACTAGCTCAAAACCGTAATCTTTATATGCGTCGTACAAAGCCTGTGCCTGCGCCTGACCAGTCTCATTCAAAGACGAATCTACTCCAGAGCCTTGCACAATCTTCAGCTTGTTGAACTCCGTTTCACCGTGTCTTACTATAAATAATTCTTTGTCCATTCGTATGATTAGTTACTTACTACAGGAAGAGAAAGATAGCCTTTGTAAATTTTATCTTCCTCAAATTCTACGTGCTCAAAATCTTGAATCACATTATACAAAGTGTCTCGCTCGATAGGATGCTTACCCACTTTTTTGATCAAATTTACCAAGTCGTAAGTTGACATCGCAGGCGTCTGTTCCTCCGATCCACTCATGCTGTATATCTTCGTCGTATCGTCTATTGTACCATCTATATCATCTACCCCATAAGCTAAACTTAACTGTGCGGTTTGTCTGCTTATCATCGGCCAGTATGCCTTGATGTGATCAAAGTTGTCGAGGTATATTCTACTCACCGCATAATTGCGTAGATCCTCTAAAATATTCACCTCTTCCAAGTGAGAAAGCTGATTGTCTTTATTTCTAAACTTTAGCGGAATAAAAGTTTGAAAACCACCTGTTTTATCCTGTAGTTGACGCAACTTTTCCATGTGGTCAATACGATGTTCAATCTTTTCAATATGGCCATAAAGCATAGTAGCATTTGAACGCTTGCCGAGTTCATGCCATATTTCATGGATACGCAACCACTCTTCACCCGAACATTTTCCGCCTGCTATTTCATCTCTTACTTCAGGATGAAAAATCTCCGCACCACCCCCAGGCATACTGTCTAAACCCGCCTCCAGCATCAGCTTCATTCCTTCTTCGTAGGAAACTTTCGCCTTCTTAAATATATAATGATACTCTACGGGAGTAAGCGCCTTGATGTGCAGATTAGGTCGATGTGTACGAATCTCTGAAAACAATTTTTGATAAAAAGCCAAATCATATTGCGGCAAAACGCCACCTACTATGTGTACTTCTGTTACAGGTTTACCATCATACTCTTTTACTAAATCCATGATCTCCTCATGGGTATATTCCCAGCCTTGATCTCGTTTTTTGATGAGTCTAGAGTACGAGCAAAATGTGCAAGTATAAAGACAAACATTCGTAGGCTCTATGTGAAAATTACGGTTAAAGTAAGTCTTCGCTCCATGCTTTTTCTCGCGCACATAGTTGGCCAGTACACCCACTTCTGAAAGCGAGGCTTCATTATACAGAAACATGCCATCCGCTTCGCTGATACGATCATTAGCCTGCACCTTTTCTATTATTTTTCGCATCTCCGCACTTTCCGTATGCCCCAGTAGGTAGTCCATGATTGTTGTTTAGTTATTTAACAAGTTATCCAACTTTCAGTTTTAATTGAAACCACATTTTTCCATGATTTCGACAGAATATAGCGCATTTCGAGCATTATCATACCCCTTATCCAGTATTTGTGCTCTGCGCGCTTTATCCTCCTCTGTAAATGGCTGATTTGACAGTCTTTTCACCTCTTTTATCATCATTGCTGCACCTTCACAGACACTACAAAGCGCAGCTAAATCTGTCGTATTAGACACCATCAGTGGATTTACTATACAATGTCTTCCTCGATATAGCGCATATAGCAGCTTAAGCTTTAGCCCATTATCCTGCGAGGTGTAAAGTATATTTCCCTGCGCATTATCCAGCAATTGCCCCATCCGCTCTTCCGTTACATTCGACTCCATGAGCACATTGCTATATTTTTTTGTGGCTTCCAAAAGTTCTTCATCAGGCTCCAAACCAGCAATGATTAGCTGCTCCTGCAGTCCCGCAAAAACCGAATCCATCAAGTACATCGCAGCCTGCTTATTATCCTCTACACTCAACTTTCCATGAAACAAAAAGTAGTCCCCGTTTCCGGTTTTTGAGCTAAGCGTTTCATTCGCATGAAATGCAGGAAGGTAATAAGATTGCGTATGCATTTCACTATAATACGCTTGATCTTTAGGCGAAATCGTAAAGAGAATATCTGCATGTTCCGCCACTAGTTGATCATATTTTTTCAGCCGTTGAGATTCTATTTGAAAATATATTTTCTTAGATTTATTTTTGGATAGTGCATGCAGACTAGCATAATATTTCCACTCCACATTATGCATTCGCACTACCTTTTTTCGATCACGGAGACTCACATGATTTATCCAAGCTGTCGTATGCACCCCTTCAAAAAAAATGGGATACTCATCTTGCTGCAATCGCTTTAACAGCGCCTCAGGCTTCCGACTATTGACGATAAATGGTAAGTTAGACAGCGCACTCCACAGCGACTTTTTTCGCTCATAATAATGCACCTCATCACACAGCGTTTCCAAATGCGGTTGCGCTTTTTTCCCATCGTACAAAAAACAGTGCAGTATCACTTTCACCCCCGCCGCATGCAAAGCCTTTATATAGTAATATACCACGATGATCCCCCCATAATTAGCAGGATACGGCACATCAAAAGAGATCAGATGAATTTTCTTCAACACATATTTTTCTAGACTTGAAGTAACACATTCTTTTACTGCCAGCCAATTATTAGAGGGCTTATTATTACTTGGCGCCATCCCGATTTTCCGACAAGAGTCGGACATCGGGACCAGGCTCTCCACTTTATTCCAGCAGCTATATCGCTATTCAGCTAGTGGATCATGCCGTCTCCGCTCGTTCCTCTCGGAGCCATCCTGATCCAAGCTTCATTAGCGATCTAGCTACTTACATGCTCGCTACGATCCTTTGTCGGAAAAAAAAATTAAATGGCAATGCGCTATTGGGTACTAATGTAAAGAGGTTTTAAAACGCAAAATGCGAGTTTATCCGAAGCAATTATTGAAAGTCGTGGTGGAGCAACTATCCTCATAAGATTTTAGATAGAAATAATTAAGGTCGAGGCAAAAAGCGCAATAATAGCCTTGCGTAGCAAAAAAGATGCGGTGCATCTTTTTAATGAAGAAACTGCCATAACCTTATGGCAGCAGCATAAAATCTATTTTTACGGCAAAAAAGTAAGTGAGAGAACAGCCTTAAATTTTTAATTATAAATAAAACACGATTCAGAGAAACCTTTATATAAGACACCGAAACTTGAGTTAATAGCAAACCCAGTCCTCTAAGGGTAGGTCAAAAAAATAAAGATCGTCTCATAAAATAATTTCATTCTAAATGCTTTATATATGTAAATAATTTTTAATACATTTACCCTTTCTTTTATCGGACTGTGTCGAGTCAGTCCTTAAATAACATATTATGACACTTAGCAGAAGAATACTTAGTATTTTAGCACTAAGCCTATTTAGCATAGGTATGTGGGCACAAGAGACCGGAAAAGCAGATGTCTTTTCTGATGAATTCCAAGGAAGCTGGACAGCCAGTAAAACAAAGTACAACAAAGATGAATTTGTCGCAGCGCACAAATCTTACGAATTTGGAACTATCCTAAAAGTAATGGTTGCGGGTCAAGACAAAGCAATCAATGTACGTGTCGTTGATCGTGGACCTTTCAAATTTGGTTATGTAGTAACGCTATCTCGTGCTGCTGCCACTGAATTAGGTATCAAAGCAGATGACCCTAGAGACGTTGTTATAATGGTTGCTCGCGAACAGGGGCTTGCTGTTACTGCTCCTGCAACTTCTACTATAAATCAACCCGCTACAACACAACAAACCACTACCATCGTTTCTAATCCACCAACAGTTCAAAATACACAGGTAATAACAACGACTGCACCACAGTCATCCACTACTTACACTACGCCTACCACTACAGTTATTCAGCCAGTTCAAGAGTTTTCAAGTAAAGGTCAAACTACAAATGTAGAATCTGGTGCAACGACTTACAATAATGTAGTAGTTACGACTCCAGCAAAAACAGTAATCGTTAATAAGCCAGCAGAGGCCGTAATCATAAGTTCTTCAAATATGGGCTATGGACTTCAAGTTGGTTCTTTCTTAGATTACAACAATGCAATGTTAGAAATGTCTAAGCTTAAAGCAAATAACATTGACAACCTTGTATTGAATACTGTAAGAGATAACACTGGAAAGACGGTATATAAATTAGTAGTTGGACCATACGCAGTAAGATCTGAAGTAGAACAATTCAAACAGATTTCTAACGGTAAGTATAACAACAAAGCTTTTATTGTCGATCTTAGCAAAATGAAATAATTGATTTTTCAAGAATCAGTAGCTACGAGGCTCCCAAAAATCACGTAGCTAACTGTATTTCATACTTTTTAGATTTAAAAAACTCGAACTGCGGTTGCTGTTCGAGTTTTTTTTATTGCCATTAAACTGAAGATCACCTGAAAATCAGACTAGTATTTATTCTATTCCCATTTTTAGTTAATTCTAGCCCAATAGAATTAACTGTTGCTAAGCCATTGATGCTTGACACTCCAATAGTAACTCCTTGCCCAATTTCTTCCCCTTCTATCAATCTAATCCTTTTAAGATGATAGTATTTTACTTTGATTCCATTACCATGATTTATCACAACGAATCCACCCTGTGTTCTTGAGCAGCCTATTAATTCAACTATTCCTGATTTAATGGATAATGCTGGTGCATCTTTTTTTACTTTATAGCTGATGCCATGATATTCATTTTACTTATGCAAAGGAAAACATTAGCTGTTTTCTGGCTACCAAAGGTTTTATTAAGTTCAACAAAATCACTTTGATTAAATGGGAGTTTGAATTCAACATAATTTTGAATCTGGAGAATAATTGAACTTGAAACCAAAAGACATAGAATCTTCATATTGTATGAAATTTTATGAGACTAAGTGCCATTTGAATCAAATCACACTAAAGATATTATTGTAATCCAAGATGCTAAAGCGAACTCTACTTACTATTTTACTTCTTGAATACTAGTTTATCAATAAACTCAATTGACCAAATCAATGACTTTAATTTCTTCTTCTATTTTAAAAGATTCGATACCAGAAATTTATTGGCTTTTTAATATTTTGAGTAATTCGACTCAAACTCTACCCTCTCCGCCTCTCTAATAAAACCATCATCATCAAACCGAGCATAATCCGATCATCGTCATCATTGTCCATTGCACCGACCTTAGTTACTTGAAATTCACGACCTAGAAAAGAGGGCTGTTTTTTTAGTCTGACAATCACATTTTCTGTGAGGTACGAAAAGATATGATCTGATATATGGTGTTTGCTTCCGTTACTACTTAGTTTATACCTTTTGTCAATTTACCAATTTGTTTTCTGAATCCAATTAATAATAGTAATGAGAGTATTAGTATTGTAACAATTTGTTCAGTTTGGTATTCAGTTATGATGATATACGAAAATCCGACTCTCACCATATATACAAGTAGATAATAGCAAGAATAAATTGTGTTAGAATAGCTTGTATCTATAATCCTCGTTAGGTAGGAAACAATAAACGAAGACATCAGAACTTCAACAATTGCGTAAAGAGCAAAGACTAGCAGAGAATATTCAAGTATTTGATTCGACTCTATGTTTTTAATTAATTGTGAACCAAGTATTGCTACAATTAGCACAATCAGTGAGATGACGACAGACTTGAGGAACTCTGAAACACCTACTAGTTTCCAATAAACGAAGAGTCCAATTGTAAGAGGGAAAAACCAAAATGAAGTTATACCAGATAAGAGACTGTTCATAATTTCAAAATTGAATATCTTTCTATCTGCAGAATCAGAAAGATGAACAATCAAATCAATATGTTCCGTATCGTAACTCTGTCTATAAACAACGTTTAGTAGTACAAGGAACGGAATTAGTAAAAGAGTAAAATTCAAGTTCAGCCTGAAATTGCTTATTGGGATATTGTTTGTTTCAATTTCTTTAATCTTATCTTCTGTAAACTTAAAAATTAAGACATAAAGTAAAGTTGAAGCCGCTGCAATCACAAATCCATATGTCCAAGAATAAACTTCACCAATGTATCCTATTCCTGCAATTCCTATTAACGCTCCAAGATTAATTCCAAAGAAGAATAGAATATAAGCAAGTGTTCTATTTCGGTCTTCTTTAAGAAATTGTCTTCCTATTAAAATGGTGGTACTTGGCTTTACAAGACTTGTACCTATTAGTATAAAAAAGACACTTGCTATCGTTATTATTGAATGTTGAGTAGTCAATAGACAATATCCAATTAAAGATATAATACCTCCTAGATAAACAGCCCTCTTCTGTCCAAGGTGTTTATCAACAATTAACCCAGTTAATATGGGTACGATAATGATTAAGGCTGAAAAGGTAGCGTAATACTCAAAGTACTGATCTTGTTCAAGATTTAATCCTTCCGAATCCAATGCAAATAATACAAGAATAGCTCTAGATCCATAATAACTTAACCGCTCTAGCAGAGAAACTATTGACAGTATTATTGTGCCAGAGACATTCATTTACCTGATTGTTTATTTAGTCATTCAAAGGAAGCTAACAATTATATAAATTCTATTTTTATTCATTTTTTAATTGATGAGAACTATTTCCGTACTAGCGCTGTGCAGTAGTCCCGATTTTTCAGCGGGAGACCAAGTCCCAATTTTTTCATTGGGACGCAGGGCCGAACTGACTAGTGAGCTACGGAACATAGCGACCGTGACTTTTTCAGTCACGGTAGTACCCAAGTAAAATAATAAAAACTAAAAGACGACCTTAGTAATCCCACTAGTTATCCACCTTCAACTCAATCTCCCTTCCACCTTGAAACATAATGGCTTTACCCTCCTTCGGAAAAAAGGTAACCTTTAACCTTGCAGGATCATATTTAAATTTGTTGATATCATAGGCGTCCAAAGGAAATGCTTCCTGGCCTGAACCTTGACCCATAAGCTGCTTTCCATCCACAGATATAGTCAATGTAATGGGCATCACTGGGCTTTTGTATACGCCTGTATACTGATCCAAATCATCAGCAGATAGTTTCATGACTGGTAGAAATTCAGGTAGCTCTTTTGACTTTCCAAAATAGATACTCAGTGCATCGATCATCAAATCATTGACTGGATAAACCACTCCGTTTGAGAGATAAGTAATGCTAACATTCTCCTTTGGGAAATGATAAGCCATAGACTGAAATCCATCTATACCCCCGTTATGTCCGAAAGCACTCTTTTCGTTAAATGGAATCTTAAATAAACCAATACCAAAACCATCCACAATCTTCATCATCTGTTTACGAGACTCGGCAGATACTACTTTGTCCTGAAAAATTGCGCTTAGAAAAGTATTAACATCCCCCGCAGAAGAAACTACAGATCCTGCGCCTAAAGGAATAGACATATCGGTTTCAGTTTCTGCAGACCAAGTCTTTATTTTCTTGAAAGATTTAGCTTCATTCTTAGCGACATTAATCTTACCACCAAAGAAAGTATGCTTCAATCCTAGGGGCTTCACAATGCGCTCTTGCAAGAGTTCCGCATAAGTTTTCTTCGTAACTTTTTCTGCTATAATAGATAATAAAACATAGTTTGAGTTCGAATATTCAAAATCTTCATCTGGCTCAAATATGCTTCCAAAATCAATAATCTTTTGCGCCAGTTCGTCTCGCCCTAATGGCTTTTCCATATAGATGAGATATTCATCAGTTTCGGTAAAGTTATAAATCCCACTGCGGTGCCTGAGCATGTGCTCTACTGTGATTCGCGATGAATTTTTCATTTTAGGAAAGAATCTAGAAAGTGGCGTCGTTAATTTCAACTTTTTTTCTTCGACCAACTGCATGATAATACATGCAGTAAATGTTTTAGAAATAGATCCTATCCGATAAACTGTATTCGTATCTACTGACTTTCGAGATTTCAAATCTGCAAAACCGTAGGCGGTAGAATACACTTCTTTGCCGTCTTTGAATAATGAAAAACTTCCCATTCCTTGTTCCCCTTTATCGACACGGGAAAACAACTCATCCATTTTGGCACGATCAAAATCTTGTGCCATAGTAATACTGAATGTAAATAAGAATACAGCAAATGCTGCTAATAATTTATATATCATGTTTTTTTTTGATTTATTAATTTGGACTTGTTTGCATGTAATCTTTGCAATAATCTAACCAAGCACCTCATTTTCATTGACAAATGGCTGCTTATATAAACGTTTTCCTGTAGCGCGAAAGAGCGCGTTAGCTATAGCACCACCCACTGGAGGCAAACTTGGCTCCCCCAATCCTGTAGGAGATAATTCAGAAGGCACAAAATGAACTTCGATCTCTGGTGCCTCATTCATTCGAATCATCCTATAAGTATTGAAGTTATCCGCGCCAGCACGTCCATTCTCAAATTGAAAGTCTCCGTACAGTGCATGCCCAATTCCATCTATAATTCCGCCTTCTATCTGATTGGTGGCTGCATAAGGATTTATCACAATACCACAGTCAACCACCGCAGTTATTTTTTTTATCTTCGGCACACCATCTACCGACACAACTTCCGCTACTTCGGCAACGTGGGTATTGTGAGAGAAATACACAGACAAACCTAGATGTACATCATCCGCTTGTTTTCCCCATCCAGATTTTTCGGCGACCATTTTGGTTACGCCGATCGCACGTTCAGGATCATATTCATAACCTGATTCTTTATTTACTTTGGCTTTTTCAAATAACTCAAGACGTAAATCCAACGGATCTTTTTCCATTTCTAATGCCAACTCATCAAAAAAACTTTGCTCAGCATAGGCAAGGAAGTTAGTGTAAGGTGCTCGCCATGCTCCAGTAGTAATATTACTTTTCTCAGCATTTGTATCTACCCGCATATTATCTATTGAACCCGCAGGAAAATAATTAGGAATACTGTCAAACATATTTCCATTGATACAAGCCTCCGTTAGGTGATACGCTGTAACTTCTCCATCCTTAACCGCTGCACGTATTTTGTACTTTGACGCAGGTCTGTAAGTACCACTGCTCATATCATCCTCTCTAGAAAATACTAACTGAATAGACTTACCCGTCTTCTGCGCCAATTCCGCAGCCTCATCTGAGAAGTCCCCATATAATCTTCTGCCAAAACCACCACCCATTCGGGTCATGCCTATTTCTATATCCTCCTTTGCTAGTTTTGTAATGTCTGCTATTCTAGTTTGCGCCCAAGCTGGAGTTTGAATCGGCCCTTTGCCAATCAACTTTCCATCCTTCATAGTAGCAAAGAAGTTCATCGGCTCTAGACAATTATGCGGTAAAAAAGGTGCCTCATAAGTACGCTCCAAAACCATATCTGCGTCTGCAAATGCCTTCTCTACATTACCATCCTTACGCCTTGGTTCTGCTGATTTTTTATCCAGCAGCGCCAACAGTGCTTTATCATGATCTGCGGTAGACTCTAACTTTCCAGTTGTTTTCCATTTTACTTCTAACAATGCCTTAGCCTTGAAAGCCGTCCAAGTATTGTTCGCGAGTACTGCTACTTTATTGGTCGCATACTGTATAACATCACTTACGCCAGGTACCTTTCTTGCAGCGGTATCATCAAAACTTTCTAGCGCCATCCCAAATGATGGCGGTCGCACTGCCGCAGCATACAACATCCCTTCCTCTCTCGTATCTATTCCAAATAAGGGTTGACCACTTACCAGTTTATCGATGTCTACATTCCCTTTACTCTGCCCGATTATCTTATAGTCCTTAGGTGTTTTTAAAGTTATATCTTTTGGCACTTCTGCTCCTGCAGCGTCTACCGCCAACTCTCCATAGGTCAATTCTTGACCTGTTTTACTTATCACCACCCCGTCTATCACCGTCAGTGAACCAGCATCTACCTCCCATTTTTTAGCAGCCGTATTGACCAACATTTGTTTAGCAGTCGCACCTGCATTTCGCAAACTATCCCAACCTTTACGGATGGACTGCGAACCGCCGGCTACCTGTCTTGTAAACCCTTCGCTCAATGGCGCTTGTTCTACGATTACGTCCTCCCACTTCACATCCAACTCTTCCGCTACAATCATCGGCATCGAGGTCTTTACATTTTGACCTATCTCTGGATTAGGCGAATAAATAGTTACCAAACCATTCTCTCCTATTTTGATAAATGTATTGATATCATACCAATTTTCTGGCAGCGCTTTAGCTACTATTTTATTTACGGGTTCCGCACAAGAAGTCAGTAGATTAAAGCCCAATATCAGCCCTCCACCCATAGCAGAGGTAAGCTTCAAGAATGATCTCCTTTTATATTGATTATCGTTAGTCATAATTAATTTGATTTTACTTGGATACAGATTTTATCGCAGCTTTGATGCGCGTATACGTACCGCAGCGACAGAGATTTCCAGCCATAGCATTATCTATTTCCTCATCCGATGGACTAGATTTTTTCTTCAATAATGCTGCTGCATTCATGATTTGTCCTGCTTGGCAATATCCACATTGAGGCACATCAAATTCACGCCATGCTTCCTGCAAGGGATGCATATGATCTTTATCCAATCCTTCGATAGTCGTAATTTTTTTATCCCCTACCACGGAAACGGGAACTGAACAGGCCCGCACTGCACCTCCATTCAAATGAACCGTGCAAGCCCCACATTGAGCGATACCGCAGCCATACTTTGTGCCGACCATACCCAATGTATCTCGCAGTACCCACAGCAGTGGCATATCTTGATCTACAGATACATCATGGTTGGTATTATTTATATTCAGCGTATAATTTGGCATATCTATATATTAGGTCATATAATATGCCCAATATAATACTTTCTACTATATGATTAGTACTCTACGTGTGGAAAATATAAAGATTGGAAAGGATACATTTAACGATGGCTCACCCCGATTCCTGAGCGTGATTTAAGTCATTTTCGAGTGATCTTGGCGCGTTGTAAATAATTGATGTGCTATTTCTGACATTACTATTTGTCTTACTTTGCTGGTCATTAAACTCATCTATCAATTCTTGTGTATTACGTTGTGTTGCGTACTGTCTAACGTCCCAACCAAAATGTAAAATCAATGTTGATGCAACCAATAATATTGGAATTGAAAGTAGAACCAATTCGAACAGAGCAACTAAATCTATTGCATGCAAAAGGTTCACTTGAAAATGATACCAGTTGATTAATGTTCCCAGTAAAACGGCCACTGTAGAGCAGACCATAGATATGATATGTACTCGTATTCTATAAGTGGATTTATTCTTTGGAACTATGGCAAGCAATCCTGCGACTAAAGAAACAGTGGATAGTGGGACGGTAAGTATGACAGCAGACAACGGTAGTAAGCCATCGTAGTATGCCATTGCGGCGGCATAGTTGGCAAAACTTAGCCCGAACATGTATATGTATCCTAGCACACTATGCATCTCCGTTCCTTTTTTCAGTATGAAGATTGCTAGTAGCACAAATACCGATATTGCCCCACTTACGAAGAATACTGCACCAATTGGTGTGTTTATAAGATTATCTAAATCGGTCATTTTGTGCTTTTTGGAGTACAAAAATTAACTTCAAATGCTTCCTCTACTTTGCATTCATCTTATAAACTATGGCTAATTAACTCAATTTACATAAGATCAACCCCTCATTTTGTGACAATCATTTGAAGCACACTGCACAAATAGCACGCGCCATTAACGGAGTTAATAAACTGATTATGAAAGACTTAAGATATGTTTAATGTGAATTAATTTATCTCTACACCTTATTCTGTGTCTACATTTTTGACCATGTTAGGTTTATTTAAATCTATTTTGATGATTATTTGGGTGTATCTCGCCTGCTTTCACACCTTAGCAACCCATGCGAGACCAGGCTGTACAGAACTCCGTGTTCACTGCGGTACTGCGCCTGCTTACGCTGAAGCGCTCCAGCAAGCTTGCACATGGCGCGAAAATGCACCATTCCTTCCCATCCTTTACACGCTCTACGCCAGGCCTAGGGTAGATATAAACAGATATTATAAAAATTAGCTGAAACGCAGCATAAACTTGAAAAACTATATCTTTATCGACGTAGGAATAAATGGGCTTACATCTCCTTTCCCTTTTATAATCTCTCTCACAATCGTACTACTGATGTGAGAATATGCAGGATGCGAAATCAAGAATACCGTTTCTATCCCATCTCCCACTATATTATTTAGCTGAGAAATCGTTTTTTCGTAATCAAAGTCACTCGCACTTCGCAAGCCCCTAAGTAAATATTTAGAATCTATTTCTTTACAAAAGTTAGCAGTAAGGCCCTCAAAGTGACCAACTTCTACTTTCGGTTGCTCTTTAAATACCGCTTTCAACCAAGCCAGTCTTTGCTCCAAACTAAAAAGATAATTTTTCTGAGAATTGACACCGACAGCCACGATGATCTTATCAAAGAGGGGGATGGCTCTCTTGACGAGGTCTTCATGTCCTGAAGTGATCGGATCAAAAGATCCTGGAAAAACAGCTATTTTTTTCATCTTTTCGTTTTTGAATTCGCCCTAAATTTAGTCAATAATTCCAATTCCGTCAGATCAATTTTATTATGCAAGAAAAGCTTGTTCAACCAATTGGCTGCGTCACCCACAGGAATATTTGGATGATGATTATCCCTGCTATAATGTAAAAATTTCATACACTTGAATGCATCAAACCAGCGATAAAATCGCTTTTCAAAAGAATCAAAATCTGTCGTGTTCTCACGAATTTCCACTAGGCGATTTGGAAAATTATAATCCCTTAGAAATATAGCCATCGGCTCCGAATTCTTCACGCCCGTCCTATCTTCGTAGATATCATAGAGTTGATCCGTAAGTTTTTTTATAGCGGCAAAAGACTGCGGCGCATAACTCGTCAAAGCCTCTTTACCGTCCAAAATAGATTGCATCGCCCGACCAGTTCCAAATGGTACTCGATCTGATATTCTAGCAGAAGGAATTACGTGAGTCAGCGTAATATTTCCAAAATTATCAAATGACGTAAACTTATGCATAAAGTAAAAATCCTCTCCTGCCTTTCGTGTATTCATACCACCTTGTCCTTGATAAGCCTTTGATCTGACAGCCATCGCGCTCCCGACCGTTTGTTGAGCATATGGCAGCCCCGCCCAACGCTGCGCCACCTCATAATACCTGAGATGCAATTCATACTGAATAATAGCGCCGTTAACAGCTTCTTCGACATTGTCGAGCGGATGTTCATACTCAATAGAGGCTGCAGGACATTTTGGGTTCTTCTGAAAGTAATTTAGTATTTCTTCAAGGTAATTGGGCTCCACTATCGTATCTGCATCCAAGCAAACAATTAATTTTTCTTCACTCTTAGACTGCTCTAAACGCAGCACCGCTTCATCCATTCCAGTTTTACGAGCATACCCTACACCCGCTTTTTTAATCGGAACATCATCGATAAAAATACTATAGACTTTAAAATTAGAATTGATTTCTGTCCAATCAGCGAGTAATTTCAGTGTGCTTTTATTCTGTTGCTTTACATCAGTAGTATCCTTCTCGCATTCATTCACCACCACTACAAGTTCAATAGAAATATCTGGCATAGCGCATTTCGAAAGACTTTTAAGTGTATCTTCTAACTTGGGTTCATTATAAGAAGGGATGACAATAAGCATAGCCAAATCCTGAGGAACAGGCGCCTCAATTAAAGAACCGTAGTTGGCATGTTTAGCTAAATAAAAGTTGTCCACAGAGGATAGCATCTAGCAATAAAGGTAAGACTTTTGGATCAAAACCTAGAACAGTTTTACTTAAAAATATACAGCATTCCATTCACGAAATCAAAGGCAACTTTCTTACCATCAAAAAATGGAAACCCTATCAGGCCGTCTAACTTTTCTTCCATACCTTCATTTATAAAATCAAAATTCAACACGGAAAATTCATGATTTTTTTCATTAAGTTTATCCATCTTGAATTTATGAATATTTACATTATTCGTAGCGGTATTTGCCCGACTAGCACTTTGAATAGACGTACTACCTGTGGGTTTTAGAGCAGATTTTCTTATTTGCTTAGATGCTGCCTTATCCAAGATAGATATCTCGGCACCTGTATCTAAAATCATGCGTAATGCTTGACCCGCAATCTCTATTTCGACAACGATAAAATGTTCTTCTTGGGTAAAAGGAATACTGTACTTAATTTCTCTAGCACTCAGTTCGCCCACTGTACCCCACATTTGTTTTCGATAATCAAGCATCAAAGTAGTATTGTCAAACAAATCTCCACCGACCAAACCCGCAAAGCGGTGTAGAATTTCATCTTCTATATGTTCGAGATCCATTTGATACGCACGAAAGTCAGATTTAGTAATATCCAAAATTTTAAATTCATCTATGGTGAATTCTGCAATACTGGTGTTACCAGTTAATCCACTCGCTATGTATGTATCTTCAAAATCTTCCTTAATTATTTTACTATTTAGAATCAATCCTGGCGCTCCAGTATCCAGTATATAAGATGCCTTTTCACCGTTATGCTCTCCTTCCACAAAGATCAATCCGCCTACCAATTTGAATTCCGCGAGACTGTTGCCTTCTTTGGCATTTGCTTTCATTTCCTTTGGAGAAATCGCCCCAAAAGATAAAACTTTTTTACTAGGAGTTTGAGCAGACAAGGAGATGCAGCACAGCAGTAGCGCTGACGCAAAGATAATTTTGGACATAGGATTCGCATTTGATTATCGAAATGGGGGAATCCCGGGGGGAAGGAATACGAAGGGGAACGTTTATACGTACTTTAAAAACCGACTTGATAAGCTTATAGTTCCAAAAGAGACTACCCGAAAAAGGGTAAATTTATGAACTAACTATTCCAGCGGTAAGTTTCTATTTCTAGTCCTGCAAGGTCAAGTATTCGATCTACTACTGTAGCGATTACCTCTTCAGTAGTTTGTGGTTTGCTGTAGAAGGAAGGGACTGCTGGGCAGATGATTCCTCCAGCAAGCGTAACAGTCCGCATATTATCGATATGTATCAGGCTAAGCGGTGTTTCTCTTGGCACCAATATGAGTTTACGCCGCTCTTTAAGGATGACGTCAGCAGCCCTAGTGGTGAGGTCATCCGACACGCCACTTGATATTCTACCCAGTACGCCCATGGAGCATGGACAGACAATCATTGTTTTATATTTTGCTGATCCTGAGGCAAATGGAGCATTAAAGTCCTTTTTAGCATAGATCGTAAAATCGTAGTCTGTGTAAGATTTACCCTCTACTTCCAGCTCCCAATTGTACTTTGCATTGTCACTCATGACGATCCCGACATCATCTATCTGATTTTTCAAAAGTGTCAACTTATCCAATAGCACCTTAGCGTAAAGCGCCCCACTCGATCCTCCAATTGCAAGTACTATTCTATGCTTCATTTTATATCTTTTGTACCATTATCTAATGGATTAAGCAGCATTTTGTTGCGCGCCACAACTTTAGATAAAAGGGATGTGTTACTTTGTTTTTTAAGTTGAAATCGATTATTTGAACTTAAATATAAGTTAAATCAAGGCATAAGCCATTTTTGAATGCTAGATTTTAACTAATTTGATGCTTGTAATAAAAAATACTGATACGATGAAGATTTTTGGTTCTATAACATTATTGATTACGATTGCTTTTTTCGCTTTCTCTTTCACCAATGCACCCACTAAAGAGGCAGGCGCTGTAATGTGGCTCACGTGGGAAGAGGCTGCTAAATTGAACGAGACCAGTCCTAAGAAAATCTTTGTGGATGTATATACCGATTGGTGTGGCTGGTGCAAAGTAATGGACAAGAAAACTTTCACTGACCCAAAAGTTGCCGCTTATCTTAAGAAGAATTTCTACGCTGTCAAACTAGATGCCGAGTCTAGAAAGACCATCAATTTTAGAGGCGAAGAATTCAAATTCAGAGAGGTGGAAGGTTCTAGACGTGGCGGTATTCATATGCTCGCTTACTCCCTTTTAGAAGGAAAGATGAGCTATCCTACCGTGGTTACCCTCAACGAAAAATTTGAGCGTATTGCTATCTCTCCAGGCTACAAAGAGGCACCTATGATGTACACTGAACTCCAGTTTGCTGCAGAGGAACATTATAAGACCACAACATTTAAGGAGTTCAAAGCAGCTCAGGGCAGCAAATAAATTCTTAGTATTTTATTTTTTCTCCGTTCGGCTGTGGTTCCTAACATAGATGCCTAAGGCCTATTCAAAATAGCCTTAAACAATATCAACAGCTATTTTCAAAGGAAATTTCAGCGCTTTTAAAGACCAATATTTTGGGGATACTTACAAGAAGGATAACCTGTATAACCTATCGAATCCATGGCTTCTGCTATTGGTTAGGCTTGGTTGTTTTTTATTTAGAGCGAATCACTCTGGACAATTATCCAAAATATCCTGCGCACTGATCAGCCCTGCCGATGTACTATTCACTTCTAGTGAAGTCTTTTCTGCAACCGTTTTAAGTGGGCACAGGTCTTCGATGACCACATCACCCGAAATACTAAACTCCGTGATCCTTCCCACATCTATTCCATCTTCATTAAATCTCGGACTCACCTTAGCTTTTGATAACCAAGAGAAGTCATTATTGGATGCTTTGGCATTAATGATAGTCGTATTGGGCATAGGTAGAGAATCCATGGCTATATTCATAGTATCCGCATTGACTACAGTTCCATACATATCTAATAGAAAGGCGGTGCTAGGCATGGAAAAATCTCGCAAAATTCTAAGATCTTTCAATTCTGGGTTATCCTTTATTTCTGCATACTTGACAAAGTCTAGTATTTCAGAACTCGGAACCCAGGCTGCAAGTTTTGGATTTTCTACGATCCGTACAGAGTCTAAACCTAACTGTTCATAAGCCTCTGGAAGTGCCGTACCGATTTCTATGGAACGGAGTTCTTCATTAAATTCGATGCTTAAAAACTGACCAACAAATCCCATTTTTGGGAGATCAATTTTTTGCAACTTATTGCAATTGGAAATGCGTAGTCCACCTCTAACTTGCTCGACATTTTTCAAAAAATCTAGATCCGTAATATCGTCAGACTCGATGCTGATACTTCCCAACCAAAATCTGTGCGCATTAAAGAAAGAAAGATCACTGATAGGACTATCACATCCAGATCCAGTTTGAATTATAACGTCTCCTCTAAACGCAGCGCCAGGATCTTTTTCATCAAATACCCCACTTTCGATTATACCGCTGAACATAGTAACATCCTCTTGGCATTGTAAAGTGATGACCTCAGGAAATACTGGATCAGGTTCTTCACAGGAGAAAAAACAAAGTACCATTAGACAAATATAAGAAGGTAGAAGTTTCATTCGTAATTCGATTTTAGTGCTTAATTTAAGTACAAATGTATCCAATTTCTAACTATTAAACAGGTAGTTAGATTCATTATTATAAGGAATGCCAATCCTTTGGACTTATGCAATAAGGCGAGAGGAGCTTGCGTCGGAGCAGGTCGCTCGGAGAGCGCGAGGACAAAGGATAGTAATGGAGATGCGCCCTCTTCGGCGTATCGGAAAGGATAGCCTGGTGCCGATCCCGAAAGCTTTCGGGAAATCGGCATGGCCCCAAAGCATCAATTTATAAACGCAATAAATGTAGAATAACATCGATTTGTCATTTAAAGATTGATGCGTTAGAATTTTTACTTTATCTGTAAACATTTGGGTACTTTTGTTTGTAAGCTTATCAATTAAAAATTACAAATAACAAATAACATGGAAGCATTTGATATCAATGATGGGGACGCGAGTATGTGTCCTTTTTTAGGCGGTGCACCTCTTAAAAGTGCAGGTGGAGGAACCAATAACGCCGACTGGTGGCCTAACCAACTCAAACTTAATATACTGCGACAAAACGCTACAAAGTCAAATCCGATGGGTGAAGACTTTGATTATGCGAAGGAATTCAAAAGTCTCGATCTTGCAGCTGTCAAAAGTGATTTAACGGCGCTGATGACGGATTCTCAAGATTGGTGGCCAGCGGATTACGGGCATTACGGTCCTTTTTTTATACGTCTTGCGTGGCATAGTGCAGGTACTTATAGAATCTCTGATGGACGTGGTGGTGCTACTTCCGGGTCACAAAGATTTGCGCCGCTGAATAGCTGGCCTGATAACGGAAATCTCGATAAAGCACGCTTACTACTATGGCCAATCAAGCAGAAATATGGAAAGAAAATATCTTGGGCTGATTTGATGATTCTGGTGGGAAATGTTTCGCTAGAATCCATGGGCTTTGAAACTTTTGGTTTCGCTGGAGGTAGAGAAGATGTCTGGGAGCCAGAGCAAGATATTTACTGGGGACCAGAAACGGAGTGGTTAGGCGACAAACGCTACAGTGGAGATAGAGAACTCGAAAGTCCACTAGGTGCAGTACAAATGGGGCTAATATATGTAAATCCAGAAGGGCCGAATGGCAATCCTGATCCTGTAGCTTCAGCACGTGATATTCGAGAAACATTCGGTAGAATGGCGATGAATGATGAAGAAACAGTTGCACTCATAGCGGGTGGACATACTTTCGGAAAAACGCACGGCGCAGCGAATGATACAGATTATGTAGGCCGTGAACCTGCAGGTGCTAGCATAGAAGAGATGAGTACTGGTTGGAAAAATTCGTTCGGCACTGGTGTTGGTGGAGATGCGATCACGAGTGGCCTAGAGGGTGCGTGGACGAAAACACCTGCTAAATGGAGCCATGATTATTTCGACCACTTGTTTCAGTACGAATGGGAACTGACAAAGAGTCCAGCGGGTGCACATCAATGGAAACCAAAAGACGGTGCTGGTGTAGGTACCGTACCTGATGCGCACGACAGCAGCAAGAGCCATACGCCAATCATGTTGACTTCTGATCTTGCCTTAATTAAGGATCCTGCATACTTAGAAATATCTAAGCGATTTCATGCAAATCCTGATCAATTTGCAGACGCATTTGCGAGAGCTTGGTACAAGTTGACGCATCGTGATATGGGCCCTGTGGACAGATATCTCGGAACGGAAGTTCCCAAGGAAGAGTTACTTTGGCAAGATCCTATTCCTGCATCTACTGGTGCTGGATTGAGCGATGACGATGTTGCTGGTCTAAAAAGAATGATTTTGGCTGCTGGAATATCTGTATCCCAATTAGTAAGAACAGCATGGGCATCTGCATCTACTTACAGAGATTCGGATAAGCGTGGAGGTGCCAATGGTGCTCGAATTCGTTTGGCTCCTCAAAAAAATTGGGAGGCAAATAATCCTGCAGAACTTGCAAAAGTACTTGCAGTATATGAAGGCATTCAAAAGGAATTTTCTGGTGATGTTTCTATCGCAGATCTTATTGTCCTTGGCGGATGTGCAGCGATAGAGCAAGCCGCAACCAGTGCAGGTCATACAATTACAGTACCTTTTACTTCTGGTCGTATGGATGCATCTGCAGAACAAACGGATGTGGCATCTTTCTCCATATTGGAGCCTACAGCAGATGGATTTAGAAATTACTTAAAGCCGAATCAGTCCATTGCAGCGGAAAACTATTTGATAGATAGAGCAAATTTGATGACCTTATCTATTCCAGAGTTGACTGTATTAATAGGCGGTATGCGGGTATTGAATGCGAACTATGACGGGAGTAAGCATGGTGTATTTACGGATAAGGAAGGTACGCTGAGCAACGATTTCTTTGTGAATATTCTCGATATGAGTACGACTTGGAAGGCTGTAGATGGAGACAGCAATTCGTTTGAAGGTCGTAATCGTGCGTCTGGCGATTTGAAGTGGACAGGCACTCGAGCGGATCTTATTTTTGGTTCTAATTCAGAATTGAGAGCGATCTGTGAGGTGTATGGTTGCGCGGATGGTAACGAAAAGTTTGTTACAGATTTCGTTGCGGCTTGGTCTAAAGTAATGAACCTAGATAGATTTGATGTAGAGAAAAGTCATGCTTAATTAAGTTTTGATTTTGTAAAATATTTAAGAGCGATTCTCGGTTTGGGAGTCGCTCTTTTTTATTGGTTTGTATAGGAAGAAAGATGGACTAATATGAAATTTTTTTTTGGGCACATCCCGCGGAAAAGCGCGTGACCGAGTCATCCAGCACTCCGCGTTCGCTGCGGTCCTACGGACTACTCCCAAGAGGTCGTCTGCTTACTACCTCTTGCGCAAAGAAGGTAAAACCTAATTATTCAGGATATTGATCCGCCTTAAATTAGCGGCCAAGTTAGTCTGATACTTAATTCAAAAATGCTTTTCGGATAAATATGAAAACAGGAATCAAAACAGAAAATAAAATAAAAAAAGGAATAATTAAATCAATCCGATCAAGCACTAAAAAGATAGCCATAATCAATAACTGAAAGCCTAGTCCAAAAGCAGAAAGCAAGGTCATAAACCACTTTGGAAATGGTTTGGCTTTGACTGCCGTTTGATCAAGAAAATGAATTGTCTTATCGAAAACGATGTATAAGGTGTCGTAAACTTTGTAAAATAGGTTGACGTTTTTTTGAGACTCTCCTGGCATGGCTATGGGCGCTGCATCCTCCAATACACGACTAGTGGTATCACCATGCACACTATTTCTCAAAATGACGTAGTAGTAATTGTATAAAGTTCCTTGCAACTGAATCCCTACAAATGCAAAAAAAAGATACAACAATGATCCATTGGTGAGATATGAAATTGTAATTAGAAAAAGAAGATTCAATATGATATCGGCGATGGAGTCGTAGTATCGTCCTATGTAAGACGGGGTGTTTTTAACCCTTGATAATTCTCCATCTGCCGCATCTAATATAGACTTGACGATCAGCAGTATGGCAGCTAAAGTATACCAATGATAGAGCATTGCTCCAATGGCCAACAATCCTGAAATAATGAACCAAGTAGTTACTTGAATAGGTGAAACGCTGGTATTCTTCAGTCTATTCGCAATCCACTTGGCTACTACCCTACCGTAATCTGATAGGTCGATGAATTTATACTCCTGAGGAATTTTGGACATACTTTTTGTCTATTCAAAATAGCATTGATAGCCGTTCTAAACGGATTATTTAATTATAGGGTTAAAGCTAAAAGTTATTTGGTTAAGATGTATGACATTTAAAGTAAATGACAATAGTCTGATATAGAATACTATTCTGTATCTGTAATAAATAAACCAGTATTATCTGCTTTTTTAAGCAGAGCTCACACATCTATTATAGTATTTAATTACATATAATAATCATGACCAAAAATCATTCGACGATCAGATCGCTTGTCATTAATAATTTCTGGACTCATAAATACCTTTAAAGACAAAATAAAATGCCATGGAAATTTTCATCGTCCTAAACTCAATCATTTGAGTGCTCATGCCATTTAGCGACCTGCATTATTCCTAGACTTAAAATTGTGATTTATTATTTGAATGCATCACCCTTTTCCACTTTATTTTTCAAGTGTAAACACTTAAGTTTAAAAATCCTTTACACGAATCTCTACTAAATATCTAAAGGCCCACTTCCAGCTAATATCATAAGTAGAAATTTCAGCCTTTTCTATGATGTACTCCAATTCTTTGCGCCTAAAAGAACGTCGGATCGCTTTGAGACCATCTTCTTTCACCATTTTAGAAAATGGTAAAAGCGTTGCTCCAGATTTGAATAAAGAATACGCAAATGAGCTGCGTTGAAGTTCGCTGAAAAACATTTTGAGCCGTACCTGCGATTTTGCTCTTTTAAGAAATTCAACAAACTCTTCATCCGAGAAGTGATACATAAAATGACTACTTATGAGCAAATCACACAACGGTAATTGGAAGTCACTTGCTAATATATCCGCTTGGATATAATTCACTTGACAAGATGTATTATTTTTTGCCTCGGCGTGTTGAAGAATATTCGAGTTTCCATCGATGCCGATTAATGATACTGGATGGTCGTTTTGAGCACACCAATCGGCAATAGCTCGCAGATTGTCTCCTCCCCCACAACCCAAATCTACAATTTGTAAGGGGACGTCATAATCTTTAATTTCCGCTTTAACTGCGAAAAAAATCGCGTTGGTATTGCCCAGATATTTATTAATAGTAGACAGTCCGTCAAGGGTATCATGCAAAGCTTTTCCAGATAAATCTAGATTGTCCATTTGCTCTGTTTCTCTACTCCGTACTTCCAGCATCTAATCCAAATCTTCCTTAAATATGAGTTTATACACTTTACCTACAAACCAGTTCCCTGCTGGATAATACAGCGCAAAGAATAGCGCCATTCCTAGGGCAAAATTCTGTGGAGAGAAAAGTTGATCCAAGAGGTTGTTGGGATAAGCATAAGAAGACCCTAGTGCATACCCCCCAAACTCCAGCAAGCCCATCGTAACTAAACCATAAGCATACTGTGCATGAAATGGCAACTTTCGCAATAATAAGGATATTGGAACCATGTAAAAAATATAGCAAGTGATGACTTGCCACCAGTAGGTAAATCTAGCAATCTCTATCGTGGCGCCAAACTTGTCCATACACATCCCCCATATAAAGTAGATCACTATATAAAGTGCAATTAACCGCTTATCTACCGCAAACTGTTTTTTGGCGTATACAATAAAATCATTCATCATTTTCTAAAACTATTTAATTAACTGTAATAGAAAATGCACCGAATTTTCCATGATGAGTTAATGATAGCGGAATTTCCAGATAAGTGTTATTATAAAATATCTGAGGAACCCCCCGAATCGTCTTCTTAACTTTCAGAGAGTCTAAATTCCAACCCTTTAATAATGTCAGGTATTGTTTTAGCTCTTGATACGCAGCTTTACTCCGAAGATCGCTGGGATCGACATCAAGACTAAACACCTTACTTTGAGTAGAAGTTTTTGAATGCGCTAGTAATTTAGCGGTTGTGAATATATAATCAGAATGCTGTTGTGTAGAAGTTATGAATTGCTCATCAAAAGCACTTACACCCCCTTTGTATAAAGAATCAAGGGCACATTCTAGCTTTCGAGGATTGTTGAAACGCTTATACCCTTTCTGTATAAGAACCTTATATGTGCTTTCTTTCATGCTCCACATTGTCCAAACCATCTGAAAGGGATTTATAGCACTGGCTATCTGCTCTTGTTCTGCGCAGGTAAATATTTTATCTAAAAATCCACGGCGTTGCCAATCAGATTGCTTTTTGGCTAGAGAGATATCTACAATGTCGTTGCCGATCATTATTTAGAAACTAATTTTTTGTTTATTACTATCAATGCTGATTTAACGTCCAGCATAGTATCCATGCTTTCATTATCAATTGCGATGTCGTACTTGTCTTCTATATCCAAAACGATATCTACAAGATTCGCAGAATTTATTTTCAGATCATTTATAAAATCCGTTTCTTCACTTAAATTTTCAAAAGCTGTTTCATCTTGCACATAAGGCTTAATGATATCCTTAAGCTCCGCCATCACTTTTTTATTATCCATACTTAGCACTTTACTTATGATTGATTAAAATTATGTCCACTTAAGAATTATACTTCTTGAAAATTATACATGCATTTACGTCTCCAAAACCAAAACTTGCTTTTGCAAGAACATTAATATCTTTTCTGATGATAGTTTGCGGTATTTTTTCAGGATTAATTAAGGTAGCAATTTCTTCATTTAAATCCTCACAATTAATATTTGGAAATATAAATCCATACTTTATTTGCAATACACTAGCAACACACTCTATAGATGCGCCAGCTGCTAAACAGTGTCCAACCATAGATTTTAGGGTATTGATATAAGGAAAATTCGGACCACTCAGATTCAAAGCCTCTGTCCAGTTTTTTATTTCTGTGGCATCTTTAATGGTGGCTGTAAGGTGTCCGTTGATGGCATCAATTTCGGATGCTTTGATGTTCGCATTCGTTAATGCATTGCGGATGCAGCGTTGTACCGCATTTGAGTTGGGTGCGGTCATAGTTCCTCCATCGCGATGTCCACCACTATTGATTTCACCACCTAAAATTTCAGCGTAGATTTCCGCACCTCTTCCATTAGCGCTTTCTAAGGATTCAATTACCATCGCCCCTCCGCCACTACCGGGGATAAATCCTGATGCGGTTGCGCTCAATGGTCTCGATCCCGCTGTAGGATTATCGTTATGTTTATAATTGAGCACACCTCTCATAGCGTCAAAGCCTCCCCAAAGGTACGGACCGTGATCGCTGCAGCTGCCTACTAACATGCGTTTTGCTCTGCCTGATTTAATGCGATCATATCCCATTAAGATAGACTCAACACCTGTAATACAAGCTGAAGAATTGGTGGTTACTTGATTTCCTAAGGCTAAAATTCCTCCAAGGTATGCACTTACTCCACTTGCCATTATTTGAGAAACAACTGTACTTCCTAATCGTCGAACTTGCTTATCGTCTACTCGATAAATCGCTTCTCTGAATTTTTCTATTCCTGAGGTACCTGTACCGAATATAGTACCGCTATCAAAATCTACAATTTTGGAACTATCATCCAGTCCGGCATCACGCCAAGCTTCTATGCCAGCCATGACACCATAAAGTATTCCAGAACTATTAAAATTACGTAGTTGTAGTTCTGATAGGTATTCTCTTTTCTTTTCTTCACTTACGATTGGTTGCCCAGCAATGCAACAAGAGAAACCAAGGTCTGCTAATTCTTGAAAGAATCGTATACCCGAAGTTCCAGACTGGATAGCTTTATTAAATGCTTCCACACCGACTCCATTTGGAGCTGCTACACCAAGTCCTGTAATGACCACCCTATCCTTCATCCTTAGTTTTCATCATGCCAGCAATAGTACCTCTACATACTAACTCCTCGGAACTATTATACATTTCTACACGACACTTTAATTTGTTAAATCTAAAATATTCCTTCTTACTTTTGACGATTACCCGTTCATTGGGAAATACGGGCTTATAAAAATCCATAGCAGTTGAAGTCAAGGCTATCTGTAGATTATCTAAATTCTGGCTTTGCTGTCCCAGCATGTAAATACCTAAGGATACTAATCCTATTTGTGCCATACATTCTGTGAGTATAACTCCTGGTGTAACTGGATTGTTTTTAAAGTGTCCTTCGTAAAAAGGCAAGTTCCCATCAAATGTATAATTGCCAACGATGTTAGCTTCATTGACAAAAGTAATCTCATCCACAAATACAAATGGATATTTATACGGTAAATGTTTTATGATATCGTGTAATTCCATATTAGCTGAGATGCTCTCCTCCGTTTACTGGAATAATTGCACCCGTTATCCAACTGGCTTCGTCTTTAGTCAATAGATACACTGCATTGGCGACATCCTCAGGTGTAGTCAATCTATTAAATGGATTTCGTAAAAGGGTGTATTCTTTTAATTTATCGCTGTCTGGAATTACACGAAACGAAAAGGTATCGGTAACACCAGCTTGGATGCAGTTTGCACGGATTCCTTCACTAGCAAACTCTTGAGCAATAGATCTAGTAAGCGCCTCCAAGACAACTTTAGCAGCTGAAACGGCGGCATAGTTTTTCCAAGCTTTCGTATTGCCTTCACTAGTAAAACTTATAATACGAGCATCTAAGGCGAATAAATTTGCACCAAATACTCCTTTTACCCAATCATATAGACTGAGCGCCATATTTTCAATAGTCAAATGAAAATCATCATTTTTTAATACAGGAATATCAGTGGAGTGCATCGGCTTTAGGTTACCTTTTGCGATGCTGTGTACAAGCACTTTTACCTTATCTAATTTTTTAAACCTATGCTTAAGGGTGCCAATAACCATAGCTCTATTTTCTTCTTTAATCACGTCTACATTGAAGTGAATAAGTTGGATATTATGGTCTTCTTTTATTTGGTTGAAATCATTTTCTATGGTTGGTATATCTGTGCGTCTTGCTCGATAAATTAGACATAAATTAAGGCCATGAGCAGCTAGTTTTCTTGCAGTAGCCAAACCTAAGCCGCTGGATGCACCTAGAATGATTGCCCATTCATTTTTATCTACAAATTCTTTTACCATTTTAGTAGTAATCTTTGTGCAGTAAATCCTGGACCGAAACTTAGCATCAATCCAATGTCTCCTTGCTTTGGATTCTGAGACAAGAATTTTTCTAGAACGTACAAAACGGTTGCACTCGACATGTTTCCATAGTCTTTTAATACTGCCTTTGTATTATCGATATTCTTTCCAAGTGAACCAAATAATTGCTCTATGGTTTGCACTATTTTTTTTCCTCCGGGATGAAATATAAGATGATCTATATCTTCAATTACCAGATCGTTTGCTGCTAGAAATGGATGCGTAAACAGTGGAAAATGCTTTGCAATGGTCTCAGGGACTTCCTTATCCAAAACCATTTGTAGTCCTGAATTTCGGAGTTCAAAACCCATCATATGTTCAGCATCATAGAAATGGTACATACTTTCTCCGATGATCTCTGGGCCAGTTTCTTCTATGTAAGAAGATAAGATCGTACAAGCGCAACCATCGCCAAAGATGGCTGCACTCACTATATTGACCATAGAAAAGTCGTCCAGTTGAAAAGTAGAAGTTGGAGACTCTATAGCTAAAACGACTGCACGTTTATTTGGATTTGACTTCAAAAAATTCTTTGCATAGATCATACCTGATACACCTGCCACACAACCCATTTCGGTAACAGGAAGGCGAACGATATCCTGCTTCATTTTTAATCTATTAATTAAGTATGCATCAATAGAAGGAATCATTATTCCCGTGCAGCTCACAGTAATAATATAATCAATGTCAGTAGGTACCAAGTTTGCTTTATCTAAAGCTTTAGTCAAGGCATCTTCTGCAAGCTTAATTGTTTCTCTTTTGTAGATAGCATTTTTGTCCTCAAAGGAAGTATTTTGAAAAACTTCATGTGCATCCATAATGGAAAATCTTCTATCCACTCCTGCGTTCTCAAAAAGCTTCAAAACTTTCCGCTGAAATCTGTCCTCTTGACCAGTCAACCAAGTCTTGAGGTATGGGATGATCTCTTGTGTAGATCTGGAATATGGAGGCAACTGCGTAGCTACCGATGTAATTTTTACGCTCATTATTTCTTTATGATCCATTGATATCGAAAAGCCCATCTCCACTGGATAGAACTATTGTATCCTACCTCTTTAGCAAATCTTTCTAAATCAACTCTTTTAAATGCTTTAGTTATAGAAGTCAATCCGTCTGCCTTAACCATTTCGTTTCCAAACACGGTAGTCAGCATTTTGAAAAGGTAGTATGGAACTGGATGCCTGTGTAAATCATTAACAACAATTCCAATGGTAGTTTTGTTAAGGAGGCGCTTGATTAGCTCCACTGCGACCTCGTCTTCGAAGTGGTGTAAAAAGAGCGTACTCAGAGCTATGTCGTAACTATCTGCGGGCAATGTATCTGCTATAACATCTTGTTTTGCGTACCTGATATTTTCGTATTTTTTTGATAGTGATTTTCCATAGTCGATAGTAGCTTGATTGGCGTCTACCCCCAATAGTTTAAAGGTATAACCATTATCTTTGCCATAATCTGCGATCTTCCGCAACATATCTCCATGTCCACAGCCTAAGTCTACAATGGAATATTCTCTATCTTTTGACTTACCATCAAGAATTTTTTGAATTCCGTCAAGCGTTAATTTATTGCCCCCTAACCATTTATTGATTGTTTCTAGTTGATCCAAACTAGTAATGAGCATTTCTCCACTCATATCAAGATCGTCCATGATCTCTAATTCCTGGCTTCTATGGGTGGTATCTATCATAAAGATGGTTTCATTGGCTTTCCGTGGGTTCTTTTAATTACTGTAGGCAATATAAAAGGAAAGATCTTTAAAACCATCATAATCACCTCAGATAAAAATCCTAATCTGAATAATTTGGAGATAATATGTCCTGAATTTAATCTAGCTGCAAATTCTTGATTCCACGTTTTTGCGTATGCCTCTTCTAGGTTTAGGCGAGAATCTATTTCCCCATTATCATATTGAAGTATCTTTTCAGATACCATTTGAGCAGCTCGAATAGCCATGCTCATACCGTTTCCTGCTAATGGATGGATCATACCTGCGCTATCGCCACACATAAGAATATGGTCTTCAACTGGTTGTTTATTCGCAAATGATACTTGGCTAATAGTCAGAGGCTTGTCGAACACTAACTCATAATTTTCAAAAACTTCTTTCAGGTAAGTATTTTTACAAAGGACATTCAATTGAAAGTCGTCTATATTCTTATACTTTTTAAAAGATTTAAAATCAGCGATGTAACATATGTTGATGTGTTCGTTTTCAACTTTAGATATTCCGCAGTATCCGCCCTCAAAATTGTGCAGACCGACTGCTTCCGTAGGGAAAATTCCTTTGTAGTGCGCCTTTACACCTAAAAATGGGGATGGTCTTTGAATAAACTCTCTTTGCATCTTGATATCTAAATTCGATCTTTTGCCGAATGCTCCGATGACTAAGTCTGCATGATAGATCTCGTTTTGCTGTGTTTGAATTGTGAATCTATCCTGCTGAAATAGTATTTCACTGACAGTGGCTTGAATAATACGCGTACCTGCTTGCAGATTCATTTTGGCGAGTTCCCCATCTATGCAGTACCTGCTAATGCCGAATCCTCCTAGCGGTAATTTAGCGCTTACAGCTCTGCTGCCTGAGGTACTAAGTGTAAAATCTGTGATATCCTTAGCACCATAATCGAAAGGGATGAAACCGAGAGATTTTAAATAAGGAAGAACTTCATTGGAAATATATTCTCCGCATACTTTATGTCTTGGATACTGATGCTTTTCTATAAGTGTAACCTCCATGCCTTTTTTAGAGAGGTGCAGCGCACTGACTAGGCCTCCCAGTCCTCCTCCTACAATAATTACTTTCTTAGACAACGGCGATTTAATTTGAGAATAAACAACTAAATTTCGCTAATTGTTTTATTTATAATCACTATCTCTATAATGTACACCAATCAATTTCACTAAATATTATCAGACGAAAGATTTCTTGTTCGTCAATGTTTTCAGACATTGATGATAGGGGAGTTCGCTTTCTATGGTACCTACGGCAATCAAATCACCTAACCTTTTCTATAGGCTATACCCATTGCTTTAATCTTGGGTGCCCCCAGCACTTCTCTTTGAGGAGCTACTTTAAGATTTATAAGAGTACGGATTATTGATTTGCTCGCCTAAGAGTGCGAATGGGCTTCCAAAACCGATAGTTTGATTTCTATTACACCAATTCGTTTACAGCAAGCGGATAGTCAGCTTAATTATTTTGAGGTTAATTTTTCGATATAATCATCAAACTAGCGAAGATGCTAACTGTTCAAAAGTACAAAAGTTAAAGTCTTAGAAAAAGTAATTAATAGAGCGAAAAGTAAACGTTATGCATTGTCTTTAATCAAAGCGAAGGTCTTACAATACTATATTTTGTATTATTGTCAATCCATGTCATATTGTTTCAAGATAATTCACTATAATAGCGTATAATTCTTAAAACCGTAATATTTGCTTAACCTTTTCGTCCTTTTAGAGGACAGTGCCCGAAGATAGGATTGAAAAAAGGACTATCAAATATCGGAAGAAGAATTAATTGCATGGACGAAAGAACTTATTGCGGCCTACAAATATCCTAGAATTATCGAATTATTAGAAATAATATTTCAAAGTGCAACTGGAAAAATTATAAAGAAAAAAATTTAGAAACGCCTATATTTTAAAAAAGTGTCGGGTGATTTTCAACACAGACCAGAGATATTTTCCTCAAACAATCAAACATCTGAAATCATGAATAGCAAAATGAATCCTCCAAAAGTTGAGACACAAGCGCAAGAAATTAAGCGAATTTTCAATTTGCAACAGAAAAATCAATTTAAGCTTGGCAATACAGATGCATCTCAACGAAAGGCTAAACTAAAGAAATTGCATGATGCGGTTATGAAATATCGACCTCAGATAAAAGATGCGCTTTACAAAGATTATCGTAAACATCCGAGCGAAGTTGATTTGACAGAAATCTATCCAGTGACTAGTGAAATAAAACATGCAAAGAGCAAAATCCACAGATGGATGAGTCGGCATTCTGTCAATACACCACTTGCAATGATGGGCTCAAGTTCTCATATTAAATATGAACCAAAAGGTTTAGTGCTATTAATCTCTCCGTGGAATTTCCCTTTCAATTTAACCTTTGGACCGTTGGTTTCTGCGATTGCAGCAGGTAATGCGGTCATAATTAAGCCATCGGAAATGACTCCTCATACCTCAGCATTGATGAAACAAATGGTTGCTGAATTATTTGATGAAAATGAGATTACCGTATTAGAAGGCGGTGTAAGCACTTCGACTGAATTACTCAAACTTCCATTCAATCATATATTCTTTACTGGCTCACCTAGTATTGGAAAGATTGTAATGAAAGCGGCTGCAGAACATTTAACTTCTGTCACGCTTGAATTGGGTGGGAAGTCTCCCACTATTGTTGATGAAACAGCAAATGTTAGTCTTGCTGCAAAAAGAATTGCTTGGGGAAAGTTTATCAACAATGGACAAGTTTGTATTGCGCCAGATTATCTATTTGTGCATGAACATAAAAAGGAAGAATTTCTGACAGCATTTAAAAAACAAATGGTAACACTCTACTCAGAAAATGCATCTGAAGAATCCTCCTATTCGCGTATAGTAAATAATAAACATTACGATCGTATAAAAGGCTATATTGATGATGCGCTGACAAAAGGTGCAAAAATGGAAAAAGGTGGTAACTTCGATGGTAGCCAAGATTATATCGCACCCACACTAATGACTGATGTCCCAAAAGATTCTACCTTAATGACAGAGGAAATATTCGGTCCTGTTTTGCCTGTATTTGGCTTTACAAATATTGACACAGTAATTGCCGAAATTAATGGTCGGGAGAAACCTCTAGCGCTGTACATCTACAGCAGTAAGCGTAAAAATATTAATCATATTATTGGAAATACTCGAGCTGGCGGAACTTGTGTCAATCACAACGCTGCCCACTTTTTCAATACTAATTTACCTTTTGGAGGATCTAACAATAGTGGAATCGGTAAAGCTCATGGTCGAGATGGATTTGAATCGTTCTCGAATGCAAGAGGTGTTTTCAAACAACATGTCCCAAATGCATTAGATCTGTTGATGCCTCCTTACAATGATTTCAAGCAGAAGTTAATTGACTTGACCATAAAATGGTTTTAGAAAATCCATGATAGCTACAGTGCTTAATTTTCCTAAATCGAAAATAAGATCGGCCTTAACCTTAAAATCCAATTTCACCTGATTTAATTTTTATTTTCACTGCGGTAATTAGATATTCGTCATAATCTTTTAGATATTTCCACTCTAAATGAAAATTGATTGCTAAACTTTTTCTGCGATAAGAGAATCTAATATATTTTAAATTGAAAAAAATAACCTGCGTCCTATTCGATATGGATGGAGTCATTATTGACTCTGAGTTACTGCATAAGAAAGCTTATTATGAGACTTTCGTTTCTTTAGGCTTAAGTGTAACAGAAGAGTTATATAAAACCATCACAGGTTCCTCTACAATCAACGCTTTTCAAAAACTGGTCGAGCACTATAATTTGGATGAAGATCCCAATGAATTGGTTCTCAATAAGCGAAGACGTTATGTTAACTTTTTTGAGAATGACCCGAACCTGCACTTAGTTGCTGGAGTGGAAGATATTATCAAGTACTTTCACAGCAAAGGTATAACTATGGTATTAGCTTCCTCCTCTTCAATGGGCAATATAGACCGCGTTTTTAATCGCTTTGATCTAAATCAATACTTCACAGCAAAAATTAGCGGAGCGGATTTAATTCAGTCTAAGCCGCACCCTGAAATTTTTGAAAAAGCTGCTATGTTAGGAAATACTGCAAAAGAAAATTGCATCGTTATCGAAGACTCCGACAATGGTGTAAAAGCTGCTAATGACGCTGGAATCTTTGTATTTGGCTATAGAAATCCAATGGCTGCTGATCAAACCTTAGACAATGCGGATTTGGTAATTGCTGATTTTAAGGAGTTAAAGAAGTATATTTAACGTCGTTAAACCATTCATTTTGTGGGAATTACTGCCGCTTTAAGTATTTGTGCTAGTAGGTATCAATCTAAATCTCCTTGTTGATAATCATATTTTACCAGGACATCAACTTATCTAATGATAAGTTGCAAGGGAAGGTAATAATTCCGTTCTTGCGCAAAATTATAAAGAGATGGTAACAGTTAAAAATAAAGTTGTATTTCTTAAGCGATCCTTATCCAGTATTGACAAAAACTTTCAAGAAAGCAGTAATATACAAGGAAAACTCAAGAAGAAAATAACAAGGCTTCGAAAGCTAAAATTTGATCAAGACGTTACCGTAACCTTAACGGGTAGCTATAAAAAATTTGATTATACTATAGAACCAGCGGAAGGTAAGCATGTACCTGAAATTAAGGCTTTGTTGAAGATAAAAGGAATGTAAATTTTACGTGATTATCTCTGTAGATTCTTATTTACTCCAAGTGTCTAAAGTAAACCTCTAGATTGTTCAGAAGACTTCTTGAAATCGTATAAGGATCAATATTCTCTAAAGGCCTTTTTTCATCGTACTACCAGTTATCTCATACAGTGTACTTCCTGGTATAGACATCAAATTTGGTGAGTGAGTGGCTATGATAAATTGAGAATTGTGCATGGCTAAATGCGCTTTAATAAAATAGATGAGAGACAATTGTTTGGCAGGAGAAAAGGCGGCCACTGGTTCATCCAAAAGATAAATTCCTCGTGACTTAATTGTATCATTCATTACTTTTAGATAGGCCTCTCCGTGAGAGAAGTTATTTAAGTCTTTGCCATAATTTTTTCGCATATAATGCAGCTGAGCGTTTGCGCTATCTTTCATCTCCTGAATAATATGATCTGGCACCTCCCCTTCTAGACTTTTCAATTGGCTATGTAATGCTGCGTCTCTTCTATTGATATTGTAATTACTAGACACGCTGATCCCACAGCTGCTCTGTTAGACATAATTCATGAATTTTATCTAAAAGTGGTCGTGGTTACATTATATGATAAGCTATTCAGCTCCCAGTCGCGCCTCCGCAGGATAGCCAGTCGCCCAGCGGGCGAAAGGACAATGGATAGTAGGAAGTCCCGACTTTTCGTCGGGAAGTGCACAGCACCGAGGCGACAGCCGAGTTCCGTATAGCCAGGTGCCGCCCTTGGCGGTATGGCCCCGAAAGATAGTCAGAACAAGCTCACCGAAGAAAATATCGGCACAGGCAAAAAGCAATAAATTAATAGTAAAAATCAGGTTTGTTCTGGCGGTGATTATTGGCTATATTTGGGGGTCTGGATGCTGGAGAATAGTTTATGGATGACATGTGGTCGAGAAGATCAGGTGTGTGACGATTGAAAATCAATAATTTATATGGCGGGGAAATACTCAACGATACATTATCATAGTTATTTGCAGTTGGACAAGATCACTGGGGCGCAGGAATTGCGTAGTACTTCGGTGGGAAAGTCGGCGCATGAGGAGATGTTATTTATCGTTACACATCAGGCGTATGAGTTGTGGTTCAAGCAGATCATACATGAGTTGAAGTCTGTGTTGAAAATGTTTGCGGATGATGAAGTGGACGAACGAAATATAGGAACAGCGGTCGGGCGGCTGCAGCGGGTGGAAGAAATCATAGGCTTATTGGTTCAACAAATATCCGTCATGGAGACGATGACGCCGCTTGATTTTCTAGATTTTAGGGCTTACTTATTTCCGGCATCGGGATTCCAGAGTTTTCAATTTAGGATGATAGAAGCGATGTTAGGCTTACCTCAAAAGAAGAGACTGACTTATAATAATCATCACTATGCGGAATTTTTTCCAGAGAATCAGAAAGGAATATTAGAGGGAATCTATGAAAGTGGGACCTTGTTTGATGCTGTAGAAATTTGGTTAGAGCGAACGCCATTTATAAGGTATGAGGGCTTTGACTTTTTGGAAAAATACGATACAGCGGTGCGTGAAATGATCGCTACCGAACAGGCGGCGATAGATCTATCTGACTACCTGACGGATGCAGAAAAAGTGATGCGCAAGAAAATGTTAGGGGATACAAATACGTATTTTCAAGCAGTACTCAATAAAGAGGCGCACGATAAATTGCGCGAATCAGGTGAACTGAGATTGTCTTATGACGCTACCGTGGCCGCCTTGTTTATTAAACTTTATCGGGAACAACCGATCTTGCATCTGCCTTTTATGCTGCTGACCAATCTGGTAGATATCGATGACAAGCTCACTACGTGGCGACAACGCCATGCACAAATGGTAATGCGTATGCTAGGTAAAAAGGTTGGCACTGGTGGATCTTCTGGACATGAGTATTTATCTAAGACAGCGGAACAGCATCACATTTTCAAAGATTTGCATAATATATCTACACTACTTATTCCTCGGTCTAGTTTGCCGAAGTTACCAGATGATTTGGTTAAAGATTTAGGTTTTTATTTTAGCAATCAATCGCCAACTTGATCCATGGAAATTATACAAAATTATATCAATGGGGAGTTTGTAGATGGGCAAGTAGGTAAAACTTTAGATGTATATAATCCAGCTAAAGGTGAAGTTTATGCGACTGCGCCTGACTCGGATAACAAGGACATGGAAGCGGCCATTATAGCAGCGCAAAATGCGTATCCCGCTTGGTCAAATAGCAGTCTAGAATCTCGATCTAAATACCTAAGATTAATCTCTGATAAAATAACAGAGCAGCTAGAATCTTTGGCTCTAGCTGAAAGTATAGATAATGGCAAGCCGCTCTGGTTAGCTAAAAAGGTAGACATTCCAAGGGCTGCATCAAACATGAAATTTTTTGCAGACGCCATCACACAATTTTCTTCCGAGTCGCATGAGATGGTGGATAAAGCGATCAACTATACGCTCCGAAAATCTCTTGGAGTAGTTGGTTGTATTTCGCCTTGGAACCTACCGCTATATTTATTTACCTGGAAGATAGCGCCGGCACTAGCGTCTGGAAATACGGTGGTTGCGAAACCTTCGGAGGTGACACCTATGACTGCTTATCTACTCGGTAAGATATGCTCGGAAATAGGCTTGCCTGCTGGCGTACTTAATATAGTTCACGGTCTCGGGCATAAGACTGCTGCAGTTATGAGTAGTCATGCAAAAGTGAAGGCGATTTCCTTTACTGGAAGTACTAGAATTGGTGCTGAAATAGCACGGACAGTTGCTCCACTTTTCAAGAAATATTCTTTGGAAATGGGGGGTAAAAATCCGAATATTATATTTGCGGATTGCGACTACGAAAAGGCACTGCGCACTACTGTGAATTCTTCTTTTGCGAATCAAGGACAGATTTGTTTATGTGGCAGCAAGATTTATGTTGAGCGGCCAATATATGAGCAATTTAAAAATGATCTAGTCGAACGTGCATCTAAGTTGACTGTAGGTGATCCAATGGGAGAAAATACTAAAATGGGATCTATAGTATCCAAGCCACATTATGATAAAGTGCTCTCTTACATAAAGTTAGCACGAGAAGAAGGCGGTACTATTCTATGTGGTGGTGAGGCAGTTCACCCTGAAGGTTTTGAGAAGGGATGGTTTATTCAACCTACCATTATTGAGGGATTGGAGCCCTATTGCCGAACAAATAAAGAAGAAATATTTGGTCCTGTAGTAACTATCATGCCATTCGATACGGAGCAAGAAGCAATAGCCTTGGCGAATGATAATGACTATGGGCTTTCAATGACATTGTGGACTGAAAATTTATCTCGTACACATCGTATGGCGCCACAGTTGGACACGGGTATATTATGGGTAAATTGCTGGCTGCTTCGTGATTTGAGAACTCCATTTGGTGGTATGAAAAATAGTGGTGTAGGTAGAGAAGGTGGACTAGATGCATTACGCTTTTTTACAGAACCAAAAAACGTATGTATTCAATATAATTAATGAAACGCACGCATGTGCACAAAATTAAAATAACATGGGGAATCTAATACATCCGATTAATTTCAAGCAATGGATAGAAGACAATCGACATTTGCTAAAACCGCCTGTAGGTAATAAGGCTATCTATAACGGAGACTTCATTGTCATGGTTGTTGGTGGCCCAAATTCGCGCAAAGATTACCACCTCAATCAAACACCAGAATTTTTCTATCAAGTAGAAGGAGATATCATACTGAAAGTAATCGAAGAAGGTGTGCCCAGTGATATCCATATTCGTGAAGGGGAGGTTTTTTACTTGCCACCAAATATTCCGCACTCCCCTCAACGTGGGTCTAATACTGTCGGTTTGGTAATAGAACAAAAGCGCGCCGAAGGCATGGAAGATGGTCTTGCGTGGTTCTGTGAAAACTGCCACAATGAATTGTACAGAGAGCCCTTTAAATTAGATAATATTGAAAAGGATATGCCGGTAATATTTGATAAATTCTATGCAAATGAAGAATTGAAAAAGTGCGACAAGTGCGGCAATATAATGCAACCTCCAGCGAAAGTTGCCTAGACAAGTAAATTTTAATTTAAAACTTTGCACACTTAATTTAATATGAGAATCAACGGTCATTCGCATCTGCTCCCCTATCCAACTCAAATACCTGCGTTTATGAAGGAGAAAGAGATCTTTTGGATAGACGATGATAGAAAATATATGCGTCAAAAGGGCTGGCAACGCCCTATCACCGACGAAAGTTTTTTCCTAAACGAAAAACTGGAGTGGATGGATCAAAATAAAATAGATCATGCTGTCGTATTAAATCTATCGCAGTTATACGGTAATGGTCTTAGTGCTAAAGATATGAAACAGGCCCTGCGGTTTCAGAATGATTTTAATGCGCAGGTGCAAGAAGATCACCCCACTCGATTTACCTGTGGTTTTGTAGTACATGCTGGATTCGTGGATGGTGCACTCTGGGAAATAGAACGCTGTGTAGAAAAACTTGGCTTACGTGTACTTTGCTTGCCTACACATTACTTATCCGACAACGGTAAATGGAAAGGAATTTTCAATGAAGAAACAGAGCCGATTTTAGCCTTGGCCGACAAGTATAATCTTGCGATAGAAATACACCCGTATGATGGTGAAAAATTTATCCTTTTAGAAAACATTTCTTGGCGTTTTCATCTAATCTGGATGCTGGCGCAATGTGCGGATGCATACCACTTCTACGCACTAAACGGCTACTACGATAAATATAAAAATATCCGGGTTTGTTTTGCCCACGGAGGACAGTTGAGTCACATCAATCTAGGTCGTAGGACACAAGGATTTGATGGTCGTCCAGATTTGTTTGAAGGTAAGCGAAGACCGAGAGCTGCAGTAGGGCATCCAAATATTTACTTCGACACCTTAGTACACGACACCTGCTCCCTTGACCTGATGATAAAGAGGCAGCAAGGTACGGATCAGATTCTTTTAGGACTAGACGACCCCTACCCGCTCGGAGAAATGAATAATGAAATTCAATCTTCCTTACCGGGTAAGTTATTAGACCTAGCAGTCGAAGAAAAAATAATCACATCCACACAGCAAGACGAGATGTGGTGTGAAAATGTTGTCCGATGGTTATGCGGCGATGACACGGAAAAATTTAAGAAAAGAGTAGGACTCAACTGATATGGAAAGTACCCTTACCTATGCTCAAAAAATGGATGAGCAAGACCCTCTACGCGGTTATCGAGATCGTTTTCACATCCCGATGCAATCGAGTGGCAAACCTTATGTATACTTATGTGGCAACAGTTTAGGTCTACAGCCGAAGGCAACAGAAGCAGCTTTGCACCAGGAACTGAAGGACTGGAAAAATCTAGGTGTAGAAGGTCACTTTCATGCGAAGAATCCATGGATGCCATATCATGAGTTTCTCACAGAAAACATGGCTACCATCGTTGGCGCCAAGCCATTAGAAGTCGTCGTGATGAATACCTTGACAGTGAACCTTCATCTCTTGATGGCGTCTTTTTACCGCCCAACTGCGACGCGCTATAAGATATTGATGGAGGTCGATGCATTCCCTTCTGATCGGTATGCGATAGAGTCGCAAATACACTTTCATGGTCACGAGGATGGGCTAATTGTCCTTAAACCTAGAGAGGGAGAAGTACTTTTAAGAGAGGAAGATATCTTGTCTACTATTGAGGAGCAAGGAGAAGAAATTGCATTGATCTTGATCGGCAATCCTAACTACTATACAGGTCAGGTTTTCGATATGAAAAAGATAGCGGAACATGGTCACAAGCAAGGTTGCGTGGTCGGTTTTGATCTCGCACATGGTGCTGGAAATTTACCTTTAGCATTGCACGAATCGGGTATTGATTTTGCCGCTTGGTGTACTTACAAATATTTAAATTCTGGACCTGGTTCGGTGGGTGCTTGTTTTATACATGAGCGACATGCACACAATTTTGAACTTCCCCGTTTTGCAGGTTGGTGGGGACACAATCCCGAAACCCGTTTTAAGATGCGTGATGGGTTTGATCCTATGCCTGGCGCAGAGGGCTGGCAACTAAGTAATCCTCCTATCCTATCATTGGCGGCCATCAAATCGTCAATTGCCATCTTTGCGGAGGTGGGTATGGAGGCACTGTTAGCGAAGTCCAAAAAGCTTACTGGTTTTCTAGAGTTTGCGCTCAATGATATGGATGATCCACGTATTCGCATTATCACGCCGACTGATCCCAAACTGCGTGGTTGTCAATTGTCGATCCAAGTTCTGGATGCGGATAAAACTTTGTTTGATAAAATTACAGCAGCTGGGGTCATTGCGGATTGGCGAGAACCGGATGTAATTCGAGTAGCACCGATTCCCTTATATAATAGTTTTGAGGATGTTTATAGGTTTGCGGAATTGCTAAAGATTGAGTTGGGGGAATTGTAAGGATTTTTGGTTTGTTTTTTTTTGGTTTGTTTTTTGTTGATTTGTTTTTTGTTGATTTGTTTTTTGTTGATTTGTTGATTTGTTTTTTGTTGATTTGTTTTTTGTTTATTTGTTTTTTGTGAGCAGAACACGTGAGCGAGGCAGTTTCCATTCGTTTAACCACCTAAGATACCAAAGCAATTATGATGCGAACGAGGCACCAGAGAGCATAGCTTAGATGTCTTGGTAAAGTGAGGGCAACTTAGGTTTTTTCTTAGGTGGTAAAAGACCACGGCAGCGAGGCAGTTTCCACTTGACCACATTATCATTCACAATCCTTTTTACTGCCTCTAGGCGCATCACTCACATCCAGCACATCATCAGAATGCAAAAACTCCACGGCTGCCGCTGAGTCCTTCACTTTCGCGGCGGAGCGGTCCAACATTTCAGATTCAAAATCTGTCAAAACTCTTTCCCTAATTCCAGCACCTCTCCATCCAGATTTAGGTCTGCAATTTTTCGTAATCTTTCGAGCTAAAGCCAGAGCATCTAATAAAGCTTGATTCGCACCTTGCCCTTTAAACGGACTCATAGGATGAGCAGCATCCCCGATCAAAGTAACTCGTCCTGCTTTCTCCAGCATCCCTGCTTCAAGCAAATCACGATCATAAACGGGATAGCCTGAAACAAGCGATTCCGATGTAGCATTCATAATCTGAGGAACGGGGTCATGCCATTGTGTTCGACGACACGCCTCCTCCTTAAGCGCATTAGCACCTCTGTTGCTTAATGCTTTTGCCGCTTGCTCCGTCATCGGGAAACTCAATTGCCACATTACCGAATCGGAAGCAAAAGGCATCATGTAGATGCGCTCCTTACCATTGGCCGTTTGGAATACTGTAGCTGCATCAAGTAAGGGGCTCTCTAAACCGTCGAGCGCACTCAATGGACAAATTCCTAATATTACAATCACGCCTAAGTATCGCAGTGGGGTAATTTTCTCACCAATTAGCGACCTTCTTACCGTACTTCGGATACCATCAGCACCTACCACGAGATCTGCTTGAGCATGCTTTATTTTGCCATCTACTTCAAAGCTCAAATCTACCTTCTCTGTATCTTCTGAAAAACCTATCAATTGATGTCCCCACTCCACCTTGTCACGACCACCCAGTTGTTCGAGCAAAGCTAATCGTAAGGACTGTCGAGCAATATGGATGTTGGTACGTTTAGGAGCTTTGTTCTCTTTTGATGCCACCCATTTTCTCATCCCCCACTCACCGATTATTTCACCGTCCGTAGTGTGTACTACATGCCTGGTTGATACCACCCCTTTCTCTAAATTAAAAATTCCTAAACCTTCGATGGCTTTACTTGCTTGTTGTAATGTCAGTCCATATCCTTGAGAGCGAGTATCAAAGGCGCTATCTCTTTCGTAAAGCGTGAATGGGATTCCACGATGCAAGCAGGCTACTGCCAGCGCTACACCACCTATACCTCCGCCAATGATAGCGATATGCGGATAATTTTCTGTATCAGTTATAGTCGGAGTTGCAGACTGAATTAAACCACAACCTGCACAAGTTAAGCATTTATTGTAAGTACTTTTAGGTCGGCGCGGTACTGCACCTTGTTTGGTTTTATTGAACTGATCTAAGGCTCTTTGGTATTGCAGCCGTGTTTTCTTGCGAAGCCTTCGACTTATTTTACCCTGACCTTGGCAGTTGGGGCATGCTATCCAATTTATATTCCTCACCGTAAACTATTTCTCTTTAAATGAAGCTGGTTTTTTTCAAACAATAAATTAAGCCCGCATCATATGTCTTGACTGAGCTGCGCTGCTTATTTGAGCAATTACAATTCATAATGAAAATGAGTAGCATGAGCCTAATACATCAGCATACTTGTCGGGATCGATATCCTTTACATTTTCAAAGATTACTTTCATTTGCCCAATAATGAGGGCCGCCTGAAAAAGAATATTAGAATTAGAACTAGACGCATAAATTTTATTTGATAATAAATATAGCAGAAATAATTAACACCCTTGACATCTAAGCGTCAGAATACTGATAATCCGCTTTATCTGAACCTAGCAAACCCTGTCGCAAAATTGTCCAACTATAATTATTTACCTATTTTGCATCAAAATAACACATACGCTAAACAACATATCAAAAGTGACATTAAAGACTATATGAAAGAGAAAGTACTGATAATCGGAGCAGGTCTGTGTGGATCACTCTTAGCCATCAAGATGGCGCAAAATGGATACCAAGTAGAGCTAAGAGAATCTCGCTTTGACCTGCGCAACCAGGCATTAGAAGGTGGTAGGTCTATCAACCTTGCACTATCCGCAAGAGGCTTACTTGCCTTGGAGAGTATTGGTATCGGATCAGCAATCAAAGCGCAGTGTATACCCATGGTAGGTCGCATGATTCACAGTGTAGAAGGTGAGCTCCGTTCTAGCAGATACAGCGGCAGAAAAGATGAAGTGATCAATTCTATCTCCAGAACAGGCTTAAATGTCGCCCTACTAGAAAAAGCGGATAGCTTTAAAAATCTGCATATTACTTTCGACTCTAGATGTACTAAGGTCAACTTAAAAGCTGGAAGTGCGGTTTTCAAAAACAAAGATGGATCAGAGGATATCCTAGAGGCTGATGTTATTCTAGGTACTGACGGAGCAGGCTCTATCGTACGACGAAGCATGATGTTAAAAACTACAGACTTGCTCTTCAACTATAGTCAAAATTTTCTCCGCTCGGGCTACAAGGAACTACAAATTCCACCCGCTGCAGATGGTTCGTGGCGTATCGAAAAAAACGCTTTACACATTTGGCCCAGAGGCAAATTCATGATGATTGCCTTACCTAATTTAGATGGTAGCTTTACCGTTACCATGTTTCATCCATACGAAGGTCATGCAGGATTCAACACCTTAAATACCCCTGAGAAAGTGCAAACTTTTTTTGAAAAGTATTACGCAGATAGTCTTCCACATATGCCAGATTTGCAGGAAGACTATTTCGACAATCCAGTCGGTGTCTTGGGAACCAATAAATGCTATCCATGGCAAGCATACGGTAAGGTTTGCATCATGGGTGATGCGGCTCATGCGATAGTTCCTTTCTACGGTCAAGGCATGAACGCATCTTTTGAAGACGTCCGAATATTTGATGAAATACATGAAAAACATCAAGGAAACTGGTCTAAAATTTTCACAACATTTCAAGATGCACGAGTAGATAACACGAATGCCATTGCTGATCTTGCGATTGACAACTTTTATGAAATGCAGGATAAAGTTGACGACATCCCTTTCATCAAAAAACGTACTCTGGAGATGAAACTGGAACAAACTTATGATGACTATTATTCGAAATATTCGCTCGTTACTTTTCGCCCAGAACTACCTTACTATGAAGCTATGCGACGTGGTCGAGCCCAAGATGAATTGTTACTGAACTTATGTAAAAAAAATAACATTGAAGATCTCAATTTAGATGATATTTATCATAAAATAAAGGCCATCAAGGTATGATCATCGACCTAGAAATAAACGATAAAAAGTATCAAGCAGACTTAGCTCAACCGCTTGACATCTCTATACCATTAGGTCAAGTTAAATGCTTTTACGCACCAGATGTAATGATGGAACCATATACGGACGGCGACTTTATTGGTTCGGTTAATCGAGGAGCACCCGTCAACTTTTACAACGTGCAGCTCAACCCACATGGCAATGGAACGCATACAGAATGCCTTGGTCATATTACTAAAGCACAAGAATCCGTAAATAAAATACTTACCAATTATCATTTTGCGGCTTACTTAGTAACTGTTCCTTTAGACACTTTAGACAATGAAGATCAAGTGATTACCTTAAATCAGCTCAATCCACAATTACCTACAAAAATTCCTCAGGCAATCATTATTCGTACCAGTCCCAACAATATTGATAAAAAGACAAAAGACTACTCGGGCACTAATCCACCTTATATTGCTGCTGAGGCTATGCGGTTTCTCGTAAATCAAGGCGTACAACATTTACTGATCGACACCCCGTCTGTGGATCGTGAAGTGGACGAGGGGCTACTTGCAGCGCATCACATATTTTGGGGCTTGGATGCAGACGGTAACACGATAGATACCACCCGAACTAAAGCGACCATCACCGAGCTTATTTACGTGGACGATGATATCGTGGATGGTTATTATTTACTCAATTTACAGATAGCGCCTCTCGAATTGGACGCCTCCCCTAGTAAACCGATTTTATACAAACTCAACTCTATTTAGCACATGGTTATTAAAGATAAAGCACAGCCTCTAGGTCACTATCCGCACGTCAAAAGAGTCGGAGATTTTATTTATGTTTCAGGCACTAGCAGTCGTCGGCCAGATAATACCCATGTTGGCGCGGAGCAAAATACAGACGGCACTTGGACATTAGATATCGCTGCGCAAACTAAAGCTGTAATCGAAAATATTATCTCCCTCTTGAGTCGCATGGATGCCGACAAATCCCACATTATCGATATGGCAACTTATCTTGTTGACATGAAAGATTTCAAAGGATACAACGATATGTATGGTCAGTTTTTTGATCATACCGGACCAACCCGCACGACAGTAGCAGTGCATCAGTTGCCTCATCCAAATTTATTAATCGAGATAAAAGCGATTGCCTATTTGCCATTGAAATAATTCTATAAGCACAGGTATTTTTTAATTTGAATTTTTGCTACGGACCTGTCGAGATATTTTTTTCAGGGGGCTTGTCCTTTCATTCTCTCGGGGCCATGCCGCTTGCAGCGGCACCAGGCTTATCCGCAGCGTGGTCCCGATAAAAGTATTGCGTTGATACGCAATACTTTCATCGGGACTGGCTCAGAAAAAGAGCCACTGCTCCTATCCTTTGTCCTTTCGCTCTCCGAGCGACGTGCTCTCGCTAAGGCGAAATCGCGAGGGTAGGTTTACACGATCACAAATTCAAATTTTGACTACCTTCGCGTCTTGATGAAAAAGGCCACAAATATTCAGCTACCAAGTGAATTCAATAAACACCAAAAGGTAGTTTTGACCTTATGCATTTTGCTACTACTACCAGCACTTCTAATCAACTTAGGCTTGTTAGCACTGATTGAGGATGAAGCTATTAGAGGACTAGTGGCACTAGAAATGTGGTATAGTGGAGACTACATAGCACCCACTATCAACGGGCAACCTTATTACAACAAGCCTCCACTCTACAATTGGATTATTTTACTCAGCTATACTATTTGGGGACAAGTAAGTGAATTTAGTTTACGCTTTCCGACGGTGGTATTTACCCTTATTTATGGATACCTCGTGTATCACTTATACAAAGGAGAATTAGGCAAGATGGCAGCTATATGTATTGCACTTTTGACGGTTACTTGTGGACGTATATTTTTCTATGACTCCTTCTTAGGATTGATCGACATGTGCTTCTCGATGTGTATGTTCAGTTTAATGATTGGAAGCTACAAACTAGCCAAGGAGAAGAAATGGAAAACAATGTTTTTATTTGCTTACGGACTAGCAGCCATCGGATTCTTGCTAAAAACACTTCCTGCGATTGTATTTCTAGGAATAAGCCTAATAGTAATACTAATTGCTGAAAAATCCTTCAAACAATTTTTTACCCTTGCTCATGCAATTGGTGTAGCCCTTGCCTTAGCTATAGTGGGCGCTTACTATATTACATTTAGCTTAGAGCATGATATCATCGCTTTAGGTACCCGAATGATCTCCGAATCCTCCACCCGTACAGTAGTAAAGTTTGGAATCTGGAAAACCGTACAACATTTTTTCACTTTCCCATTTGAGTTTATCTTCCATTTCTTACCATGGACAATTCTGATCATTTATCTTTTTAGGAAAGGGGCGCTTACTGCTATTTGGAGACACCCTTTTTTAAGAATGAATATTTTACTTCTCTCTGCTAATATCTTACTCTATTGGACATCGCCACAAGTATATGCAAGATACCTATTGATGTTTCCACCATTGATGTTTGCACCACTGTATTACCTGCATCAGATAAACAAAACTGAGAATTCACTTTGTTTCAAGTTCGTAAAATATGTTTTGTATTTGCTGATTGCCGTGATTATTGTCGGATGTGTTGCTCCGATTTTTGTTGAGCGCATCAGTTTCATTAAGCACCTCTACATTAAAAGCAGCTTTCTTGCAGTATTGGCCGCACTTGGCTTGTACCTGATATGGAAGGCAAAGCAATTTGACTTTTTGCATATTTTCTTATTTGTAATCATCTTTCGTATAGGATTCAACTGGTTTGTATTTCCTGATAGGAATGCCAATGATTATTCCAATATTATCAGAGTATCAGCCACTGAAGTAGGTCAGCGCCATAGCGACAAACCCTTAGCCGCATCTAATAAAATAGGACTCAACAGAAGCGTATCCTTTTACTTAACTAAAGAAAGAAAAAAACAAGTCTTAATAGTAGATTCCCCACCTAAAGACGGCCTTTTACTTTCGCACTTTTTAGAAGAAAATTGTAAAAAGATTGACAATATCAAAAGTAGAACTCCCTCCAATGACTATCTTGTGCTCGAATGCAAGGATTAAGAATGAGCAAGTGTAAAATTTCGGTAGTAGTCTGTGTCTATAATGAAGAGGATAACATAAATCCTTTGATTGATCAGATAGATAAAGCAATGAAGGACATTGATTATGAAATCATTTATGTAGATGATGGCTCTACGGATAGTACCTTAGATAAGCTCAAATCAAATCCACATCCTAGACTTAGAACAGTAGAACTCCGTAAAAATTATGGGCAAAGTTCAGCCTTAGCGGCAGGAATTGCAGCAGCAGAGGGTGCTTACATTGCTACCTTAGACGGAGATCTACAAAATGATCCATCGGATATTCCTCGTATGTTAGACATGGCTATCAATGATAATTGGGATGTAGTTGCAGGAGTAAGAGCGAAACGTAAGGATGGAATGTTTCTTAGAAAAATTCCCAGCAAAATAGCTAATGGGATGATTAGAAATCTTTCGGGGATACACATGACCGATTATGGGTGTACCCTCAAAGTCTTTGAATCTGAGATAGCCAAGGACATGGGTCTCTATGGAGAACTCCATCGTTTTATTCCAGTACTTGCCCATTTAGAAGGCGCTAAAATAACCCAAACAGATGTAAAGCATCATGCTCGTCAATTTGGAGAATCTAAGTATGGCATCAATCGAACTTTCAAAGTTATGAGTGACTTAATGCTAATGCTGTTCCTAAAGCGTTACATGCAGAAACCAATGCACCTCTTTGGTAATATCGGTTTAATAGCATTTGTGATAGGGCTCAGTATTAATGGTTACTTACTACTACTCAAAATAATGGGTCAAGATATCTGGGGAAAGCCTCTACTTTTTGCAGGCGCTTTATTCTTGATATTTGGTATCCAGCTGATCACCATTGGTATAGTCGTAGAAATCCAAATGAGAACGTATTACGAATCCCAAAACAAAACACCTTACAAAATCAGAAAAGTCCACCACAATTCAGATAGCCCGATAGCAGTAGATTAGATGAAAGCTTTAAAGCCGATATTAAAGCTTCTTATTTCAATACTCATTCTATTCTTTGTCTTAAAGAAAATAGAGCTTCCTGTACTTTTGGATACACTCAAGAGTGCAAATTTATTGTATCTGCTTTTAGCATTTCTCCTATTTGTAATTTCCCAGTATTGTTCTTCTTTACGCTTGCTTTACTTTTTTAGAAACATCAAAATCGTATTGAGTAAAGGCTACAATTGGAAACTCTATTTACTGGGCATGTATTATAATTTATTATTGCCAGGTGGCATCGGTGGAGATGGATACAAAGTATTTATACTTGACAAAGAACATCAAGCTGGTAAAGGGAATTTAATTAAGGCATTGCTATTTGATCGACTTTCAGGTTTACTCGCATTGGGAATATGGCTGTGTTCCTTGTTAGGATTATACAGTATTGTAGAATTAAATTTTACGGGCTATGCGGTAATATTAGCGGCAATTTCACTTTTGGCTATTTTAGGAAGCTATCTACTTCTTAAATACTTCTCTACTGTTCATTTTCCCAATTTTTTTCCCAGTTTAGGATTGTCATTGCTTATTCAGGGGCTTCAATTGGCCGTTTGTTTGGCATTATTGGCCTCATTCGGGGCAAATCAACACATTTTGGCGTATCTTACCCTTTTTTTGGTATCCTCTATTGCTGCCGTAATACCTATCACTTTTGGAGGAGCTGGAGCCAGAGAATTGACGTTTCTCGCTGGAGCAGAATATTTTCCAGTAGAGATTAATATAGCCATTGGTTTAAGCGTTATATTCTATATAATCACAGTGTTAACATCATTGCTAGGATTATATTATAGTTTTAAACAAGAGATTAAATGAGAATACTTATAACTGGTGGTGCTGGATTTATTGGAGCTAGACTTGCCAAGCATTTATTAGAATCAGGTACAGAGGTAATCGTAATTGATAATCTAAATGATTATTACGATCCTGCCATCAAAAAATCTAATCTAAAAGAACTTTCTGAATTTCCAGATTTTAAATTTTATAAAGGCGATATCAGATCTATCCAAGATATTGAAAGCATTTTCCAACAGCAAAAGATAGATATGGTAGTTCACTTGGCTGCGATGGCTGGCGTACGACCTTCCATCCAAGATCCAAAGCTGTACTACGATGTCAACATCAATGGTACGGTTAATCTCTTAGAAACGATGCGGAAATACTCCTGCAAGAAAATGATATTTGGATCATCTAGTTCTGTTTATGGAAATAATAAGATTGCACCATTTTCGGAAACGCATCCTGTCGACCACCCTATTTCACCCTATGCTGCAACTAAAAAATCTGGGGAGTTACTTTGCTATAATTATCATCATCTCTATAATTTTGACATCTTTTGTTTAAGATTCTTTAGTGTTTACGGCCCAGGCCAGCGTCCAGAAATGGCGATAGCTAAATTTACCAAAGCAATCTTTGCTGGAGATGATATTCCTATGTATGGAGACGGCAGTTCTGAAAGAGATTATACCTATGTCATGGATATCATTCAAGGCATCACGCTCTCTATGAAGAAACTTAGGGGCTATGATATATTTAACCTTGGAGAATCCAGCACCATCAGCTTAAAGGCACTTATTAGTTTAGTAGAAAAACATTGTGGCCAGACTGCACACATTGAGAAGTTACCTATGCAAGCGGGTGATGTAAGGATAACCTATGCTGATATTAGCAAAGCTAAACGTGTACTTGGCTATGAGCCTAGTACAAATATCGATAAAGGTATCGCACAATATGTTGCATGGTTCAAGAAACATAGATTGGGTAAAAAACAAGAAAAGATAAAACATGTCAAGTAAAATATATACAAAAACTGGTGACAAAGGAACTACTGGTTTATTCGGTGGAGCAAGGGTGTCAAAAGACGACGTACGCTTGGAAGCTTATGGTACTGTAGATGAATTAAATAGTTTTCTTGGCTATTTAAAAGATCAGGTTAAAGATGAAGATATTACGGAACTCTTGTATCAGATCCAAAATAGCCTCTTTAATGCTGGCAGTATTTTAGCAACGGATCCCAGTAAACCTGAGATGAAAATGGCATTTGACAATGCAGTTACTAAGCAGCTTGAAGTTGCGATTGATAGTATGCAAAAAGATCTTCCTGCGCTTATGAATTTCGTTCTACCTGGTGGGCATCCAGTTGTATCCTTATGTCATATTCTACGCACTGTCACACGTCGAGCAGAAAGACGAGTTGTAAGTTTATCGGAATTAGAAGACAATGACATAGAGATCAGTATATTCCTGAATCGTTTATCAGATTACTTTTTCGTTCTTTCTAGATATTTAGGGAAGCAACTGAATGCAAAAGAGGTTATCTGGCAAGGGAGCAGTAAGTAATACATTTACGCTTCCAATAAGCAATTGACAAAATTGCTAAAATTACGCTACATCATTTACTATATACAAATTCAGCAAAGCGCTTACTTCTGCATTTTCAGAAGCGAAAGTGCTAGAACTATTGAAAAATTGATAATTTCAAAGTAGTTATTATTAAGTTGCCTTTTAAAACCTCGCGGCCCGCTAAAAAATTCCAACTTAACTGATTAAATAAAGCCCTATTTCTTCTTCCTTCCCATTTTATCAACCTGATCTTCAACGTTGTTTTGTAGCCAAGTTAGACAATCAGAAAATTTCTCAAAAAGATGCTCTTCAGGAACTAAATCAGGAATAATGTCAATACGTTCCAGCATATAGCGAGGCTGTATAACAAGGCCCGTAAGTAGAACTGTAATATTGTTGTTAACGAGATTTTGAATCATATCTTCCATGGCGTACAGACCAGATTGATCCATGTAGCGCATTTTCGCAAGACGTATGATAACAACTGAAGCTGTAGAAGGAATTTGTTGTGCTAGTTGCGTAAAATCACTAGTAGATCCAAAAAATAATGGACCCTGGACATGTTTGATGAAAACCTCTTCTCTCAAGTTTGATGGAAAATTCGATTCATCTGCCCAAGAAGGTTCATCTATCAAGTTAGTCACCTTTGAAGTCGCCGAAGTAAGATCACCAATCTTCTTCATAAACATTAGCGAAGCGATGACCAATCCAATACCTACTGCATATACCAAGTTCCATACAGAAGATAATACTAGCACCACAATCATTACTGCAACCTCCGCCTTTGGCATATATGGAATCGCTTTTAAGCCTTTATAGTCCATCACATTGATACCAACTGTAATCAAAATACCTGCGAGTACGGCAGCTGGAATTTTTGAAGCTATAGGTGCGAAAGCAAGCATAATTATTAAAAGCAATACTCCTGCTATCATTCCAGACAACCTAGTTTTTCCACCTGCATTGATATTGACAACCGTACGGATAGTAGCTCCTGCACCTGGAATACCTCCAAAAATAGAAGCTACTGCATTTCCGATGCCTTGACCAACCAACTCTCTATTCGGTTTGTGCTGGGTCATAGTCATATTGTCCGCTACCACAGAAGTCAGTAAAGAATCAATAGCTCCAAGTAGTGCCAGAGTCAGTGCTGTAAAAACATAGGGTCCAATAGTTGTAATACTGAATGCGCTAAACATACTAAAATTCGGGACTGGAAGTCCGCTTGGTATAGCTTCGATGGTTCTATAATCCAAACCAAATCCTATTGCAATACTAGACATCACCACCAGCGCAACTAGTGTGCTAGGCACTGCAGTAGTTATTTTCTTAAAACCAAAAATAATGAATATGGTAAAAAAGGCTAAAGTTAGCTCAAGATAGTTGATGTTTTTAAAGGCTCTGGGCATCACTCTGATTGCACCTATCACACCAGAGGCTGAAGAACCTGCCAGTGTTTGCGACTCTTTCTTAATTTGTGCTGGCGTAATCGATTCTGCTCGTTTAATGGTTTCTCTGAAATTTTCTAGCACCAATATACCTTCGCCCGCTTCATCTTTAAGAATATTATTTAGAATAATTTCCTCTGCTTTGGGCTTGAATTTATCGACAAACTCAACATCTTCTTTTGGGTAATATCCAACCGCAGGCAAGATCTGCGTCAATAGAATTATGACACCAATAGCTGTCATGAACCCAGAAACAACTGGATAAGGTATATACCGTATATATTTACCCAGACCAAGTACCCCAAGAACGATTTGAAATAAACCAGCTAATAAAAAAACAGTTAAAATAGCAGGAAGTGCTCTGCTAACTTCTCCATCAAAGGAAGCGACTATTCCAGCTACAAGTACCAAACTTACTGCCGTCATCGGAGCTGTAGGGCCGGATATTTGTGTATTGGTCCCTCCGAATAAGGCTGCAAAGAAACTGATAAATATAGCACCATAAAGACCAGCACTCGGACCAAGCCCCGAGCTTACTCCAAATGCAAGTGCTAAAGGTAAAGCAACTATACCAGCTGTGATACCTCCAAATAAATCTCCTTTGAAATGGGAAAAATCAAAATCAAATATCTTATTCATATAACTTGCTAATTAAATTGGTTTGTAGCTAATTAGAGCACCATTTTTAGCAGCGTACTGGATGCTAAAAAAACGCTGTTTTCACATTTAGAAAAAAGTAAATATAATAATTAAAAGTACACCTAAATTAAGTGAACCTCTTTATGATATAACCTTTTAATAGATTATAGTAGTAGCTCAAATTAAAAACTTTTGTGTGAGGGATATGGAAGGACTGACCAGCGGGAAGTGTGTCGCTGGAGGTACGGAAGCGATACCGTAGTGAACACGGAGCCTGTAGGAGCCCGACCCTGTACGAAACCACCTGCGACGTAGGAGCAGGTGGATTCGTACAGGGTCACACCCAAACCTATATATAAGGGCATAATATCTAGCGAAATGATCTACAAAATGCCTATTTTTAGCCTTACAATCTAGATTAATACAAATGAAAAGACTCGCGCTGCATTGGAAAATATTGTTAGGAATGGCATTGGGTGTGCTTTTTGGGTGGGTAGCTAACTCGCTTGGATGGCAGGAATTCGTCACCGACTTTGTAAAGCCATTCGGTACAATATTTATCAATCTACTGAAATTGATAGCCGTTCCGCTGATCATAGTCTCCCTGATAAAAGGTGTTTCTGATCTTAAGGATATCAGTAAGTTGAGTAAAATGGGTGGACGAACAATTGGTATTTACTTGCTGACCACTTTATTCTCTGTGACATTAGGACTTGTACTTGTAAATGTAATAAATCCAGGAAGTAGTATTTCTGATGAGACAAGGGCAGGATTGGTTTCAGAGTTTGAGAGCAAAGCGCAAGGCAAAATAGACATGGCTCTGCAGCAAAAAGACGAGGGACCGTTGCAAGCTTTAATAGATCTCGTACCTTCGAATATATTTAGTGCAGTCTCCGATAACAGCAATATGTTGCAAGTGATTTTCTTCGTGATATTTTTTGGGATCGGACTAATATTAATTGCTCCAGAAAAATCAGAACCTGTCAAAAAGTTTTTTGATGGACTGAATGAAGTCATCTTGAAGATGATAGATTTGGTGATGCTCGGCGCACCTATCGGTGTGTTTGCGCTAATGGCAGATCTGATCATTCAGGCACCGAGTACAGAACTCATTGCTGCACTGCTGAAATATTCTATGACGGTACTTCTCGGACTCGGTATTATGGTTTTTGTGTTATATCCTTTGCTGGTAAAAATCTTTACAGGACGCTCCTATAAATTCTTTTTCGCTGGAATATCGCCTGCTCAATTATTGGCATTTTCGACGAGCTCAAGTGCAGCAACATTGCCAGTCACCATGGAGCGCGTCACGGAGCACTTAGGGGTAGATGAGGAAGTATCTAGTTTCGTATTGCCGATCGGAGCCACCGTTAACATGGATGGAACTAGCCTCTACCAAGCGGTTGCGGCTGTGTTCATCGCACAAGCTTTTAATATAGACTTGAGCATGATGGACCAGTTAACTATAGTAGCTACCGCTACCCTAGCCTCTATCGGCTCTGCCGCTGTACCCAGTGCTGGCATGGTCATGCTGGTAATCGTATTGGGCGCTATAGGGGTTCCAGAAGCTGGGCTTTCATTGATCTTTGCCGTGGATAGGCCCCTAGATATGTGTCGCACAACTGTCAATGTCACAGGAGATGCTACGGTATCCATGCTTGTTGCTAATAGTATTGATAAATTGGGAGACCCGAAGGAAAAGAAGTGGGACGACTTCAAATAGAAATAGTTATAAATATAAATACATATGAACTTACTAAAATACGGATTTTTTATAGGCGCTGTTATAAGCTTATTTTCGTGCTCTACTCCGCAAAATGATGCTGCAAATATTCCGCAGCCTACAGAGACTGTAGTGAATATTAATAATGAAGATGGAGAAGAAAATACGCTGAATAGAAAACTTTGGATAGAAAGGATGCACCTGACGGCACCTGGTAAAAACTGGCGTCAAATAGAACGCAAAAATTCAGCTGTCAAAATCCAGAAAAACGGAATCAATAGAGACAACGGTCTGGTCACATTGAGTGACTCTTTGACTACAGGCTACTGGGCTGAAAGAGGATCATCAAATCAAGCTGGATCCGTAATCGCCATCACATATTTGAAAGAAATGGATGCTATATTTACCGTTTCTTCAGGTGGAACTATCTGGAAAGGAGATCGTGAGGGGAGTAAATGGGAAGTTGTAAATGAGTCCTATAAATTTGATAACAGAACAATTTTCTTTGTTAAAAATGAAGATGAATCGAATAGAATGATTGCAACTATTGCGAGCATTCCTCACTACAGTGACGATATGGGTCTTACATGGATTGCAGCAGATGGCATCACGAGTGATGGTGATTTTTGGAGCAAAACGGCCAACTTTGAAACGGCAGAATTAGCTGATGGGAGCACCCGTATTTACTGTCTTGCAAATAAAAGTTTTAACAGTAATATACTTTTATATTACAGTGATGATCTAGGAGAAAACTATTCTTTAATAGAAGACTTAGGTGTGACAGAATTTAAATATGTTGGATTTTGCAAGCCTCACCATAGCAATGACATATTGATCGCGACCACAACCCCTCCTAATAATCTTAGAATAGATAAAATAAACCACGAAACTGCAACTGTTGAACTTTACAAATTTGTAGATGTAGATGTACCACATAATTCAAGTCGTGTAGTGCTGATCGGAAATTATCAGGGGCAGGATTCTATTTTGTACGCCCTGCAAAATCACAATACAGTGGTGCGCTCTAGTGATGCTGGGGCAACGTGGACTTCACTAGCGGACATAGAAAAGCAGCCGTGGGAGGTTGGCTTTTACGTTTCGCCTTCGGACGCGGAGCAAGTATATTATGGGGAAGTAGAAGCGCTTAAAATACAAGGTAATAAATTTGAGCCAGTAAATTTTTGGTATGAATACTATGACAATGTACCTAGTAAACTGCATGCGGATATTATGTCATTTGAGGAGTTTGAAACACCAAGTGGAGAACCATTCTTATTGATCGGTAATCATGGTGGGATGTCTATTTCTTATGACTATTTAAAAACAACGCAAAACATCGGAATGGAAGGGTTAAATGTTGCTGAATATTATGATGTGCGAACAGATCCTTTAGACCCTAATTATGTATACGCTGGGTCTCAAGATCAAGGTTTTCAAAGGACTAATATCATGCAAGATAGTGATAGCTCCGTTCCATTTGATCAAATAATTTCTGGAGATTATGGACATATTACTTTTTCAAGATTTGGTCAAGGTATGTGGACTGTTTATCCTGGAGGATCCATATCCTATTTAAGCAAGCCTCAGACTGGGGGATTCATAGATAACTATACTATCGATTCACCAGATGAGTCTAACTGGTTGACTCCTATGACGGATATCCCTAATTCCTCTAAAAACGAAATATTAGTTGCTGGTGGATCTATTTTTGGGGAGCCTGGCTCTCATATAATTAAACTGGAGTATTTTGCAGGAATCAAAGCGGAGCAGTTTGACTTTGATTTTACGGCAAATTCAGGGGGCGGCTTTATTACCTCTATTGAAGTATCTCCGATAGATCAAAACATTATATATGTAACAACAAGTAGCAGTGACTTTTTTGTCTCTCGTGATGGTGGTCAGACGTTTAATAGCGGCTATAACAGTATCAACAACGGACATTATCTTTACAGTACTTCTATATATGCTTCGGCAATCAATGAGAATGAGGTATGGGTTGCAGGAAGCGGTTATGATAATGATGCAGTGTTATACTCTGATGACTTTGGTGCGAACTTTACCCTATTTACAGACGGCTTGCCTTCTACTCTAGTTTTTGAAATGACGGCTAATACGGATGAAACAATGTTCTTTGCTGCTACTGAGGCGGGACCATATGTTTACTTGACGGAGACTGGAAAATGGGAAGATTTATCGCAGGGCAACGCGCCTGTAAATACTTACTGGAGTGTAGAATATATAGAGGAATTAAATCTTGCGAGATTTGGTTCTTATGGCCGTGGAATTTGGGATTTTGATTTTAGGGATCCTGATGTAAATGTCTCTACTACTGATCTAGTTGAGCATACGTTCGCTAAAATTTATCCAAACCCTGTGGTGGATCTATTGAACATAGAATCACTTGATAGCGCAACGGATAAAATAACTATTGAGTTATTTAATACGAATGGCCAGCTAATGAAATCGTATACGTCGAAGAATATAGATGGGAGCATAGATTTTACTGGATTCGCACCCGGACTATATACATTGACAATCTTTGATGGAAATAGAATACAGCGTGAAAAATTAATAAAGCAGTAAGTGATTATCATTTAGATGCAAAATGACTTTCTATAATACTGTCAATGTCAGTAAGATCTGTTTGTATTTTTGCTAGATCAATTCGGAATTCGTTTCTTACAGCTTGCGCGATTAGGTGGATCTTTTTGAGATTTTGATTATTAGAATTATTTATATCTGGATTTAATCTTTTTATTTTAGTTTTCATATTATTTTCTCGTTGAGCGATATTTCTAATAAATAAATCAAAATATCAGCCCATTCTAAAGAAGTAGAATGAGCCAATAATCTGATTCTTTTGGGTTTGAAAACGTACGTTACGTTTTTCAATATTAAAAAATTAATTAGCCAAATTATTGGTTGCTATTAAGCAACATTTGCACTGGATGTGATGGATAAAATTCCCAGTTCGAATGCACGTCTGATTAAACCTGCAGAATTTTTTGCACTCAATTTTTTCTTTAAGTTTTTGCGATGACTGATGACCGTATGGTGGCTGATATAGAGCTTGCTAGCAATAGATTGCATAGAGTACTCGTCCGCTATCATTTTCAATACTTCTTGTTCTCGTTCTGATATCTTCTGTGATTGCATCATAATAATTTGGTTTTTTTATATAATGTAAAGATCACGAGAAATAGCGCTTTCTACCCTACCCTAAAGTGTAGTTTTGAACTCAAACTTAGTTGACCAAAACTTTTGCAAGTAATTCTACTTTGGAGCTTACTTGCATTTTTAGATACAAATTCTTTAGATGAAATTTGACAGTATTGATAGAGATGAATTGATTTTTAGCAATTTTAGCAGAGCTCAAGCCTTTCAACACTTCTTCCAGAATCACAAATTCCTTGTCGCTTAAAGATGATGAACACAGTTTGTCTACGGAACATTTATCCAGGCTTATCTCATTACCTGCTTTAAAGTTATGTAGCGCAACTTCTATAGTAGCTAGTAATGTACGCTCGTCGAATGGCTTTACTATATACCCAAGTGGATTGGTCGCCTTCGCTCTATCTAGCGTAGACTCATCCGAGTAAGAAGTCAAAAATATGAAGGGGATTTTATACTTTTCTCTGACCAACTCTGCGATTTGAACACCATCTCGTTGGCCCTCAATATTTACATCTAGCAGAATCAAATCTGGCTTGCGAGTATGTATCATGTCCAAACCCGTTTCACTATCATGTGCTATACCGATGACATTATATCCTTTCTTTCTGAGAATTTGCTGAATATCGTTAGCGATAATCGGCTCATCTTCAACTATTAATATTTGAGGCATAGCTTTATTTTATATGGAGTCAAAGTACTAAGCACTCGCTAATTTTACCCCTACCCTTATGGGTAGTTTTTTTCTTAAACAACTCTTCCATATTTTTCAATATGCATGGGCATTCTGATTTAGTCTCTTGGAGAAATGCCATGAAATGAATATGGCAACTTTACAAAGCTAGAGAATTTACCAAGATTATTAAAGGCATCTTTACATATTAAGTGACGGTACAATTAGTGTTATTTGGGGGTGCCTCTAGAGCAGTAGGTCATCTCCTCCGTCGCTATCCTACTCCACTAGAGTCGGGTCGTCCGGTAGTCCGCTATCGCTTCCGTCCAGATGAAAAATCTGGACTGCTCCTTTAAACTATCTCTGATTTTAGATTGATACTTATCTTTGGATAATTTCCGAAACTAAAATCAGAAATAGTAACAGTCGCATACCTACCACCCCTCACCCAAGAAAAAAATCACTCACTTTTGAGATGGTATACATGGATAGACCCCGTATCAAGGAGAAGCGAATCCAACATGGACTTGACAGCTTCCTGTTCTTCAAATTTTCTTGAATCAGAATATAAATACGCAATCCCATGGTTCTCTATTAAATCTTTCATCACAGGTGCAGAAAGATCATTATTATAAATATAGCCTTGCTTATTTACCTGATAAGCAAAAACATACTTACTCATATCATTAAGCATGATACACTTTTCTCCGTCTGGCACAGCAGCGGTCAGTGCATCACGATGGTCATATAGATCAGCATTGTACCATACACTGTACCACTTATCCATGGACACATGGTATGAAACAATGGGTGCAGCTATAATGGATAACATTACAAAAGCATCCCACACTTTTCGCTTTAAACTATATAAGCGATCGACTCCATTCACAACAAATAAATATAACCAAGGTAGGAATGGAAACAGGTAATAATCATGCACCATTCCTATTACACTCCACTGTAAAAGTAAGTACGTAAAAGTGATTCCTATCAATACCCAGATCCAACCGTTATTTTTAAATCTGCGGAGACTATAAAAAGTACCGATAAAAAATAGAATCCAAACTGGTGCATATAATAAGAATTGTGGAAACATAGTATTGGCGTGATACTTCAAAATGTCAATATTTCTTGCCCAATCTACCTCCATACCAAATATTCCTGTAAGCACACCATTTCCTTTCCATCCTGGCATTACATAATAGTACCACACTAAAGCAGGTGCAATAATCAATAATTGCGTAGCAGCATCTCTTAGTGGTTCTTTCCAATTACGCTCTTTATATAAATAAGCTTTGCAGAAAAAAAAGATGCTTACTACAGATACCATTAAAAATGGAAGCTTTGCCAATGTAGCCAAGAGCAAACAAAACGCCGCCGTTATTAAATACTTCTTCTTATTTTTATTTTGATAGGAAACAATAGAATGTAAATACCACATGCTCGCTGCCAAAGCTAAATTATCCGGCATTGGATTTATCATATAATAGAATACTACTGGAGCAAATAGATAAAACAAAAATCCACTCAAAGCAGGTATAGGGTCAAAGTCTATAGTCCTCAGTAATCGGTAAAAACCAATAGCGCCCCATGCAGCAATTAAAAAGGACAGCATTCGCACTATAATTATGTTTTGGCCGAGGAGTCGCTGCACCATAGCTATAGACCATTGCATAATAGGAAATTCGTAACGGTAGATATTTGTGTGTCCAAAATTGTAATGGCTGACTCGGGGATTAAGAATATTTACATCTTGCTCTACAAAGTTCTTGATATTCCACATGGTCTGTGTCTGCCTCCAAGCGTGCCGCCCTTGAATATCTAGTGACATTACCTCTCCATGCAACAAAAAGCATAGCAGCAATATCCCACACATAATCCATCCTATTTGGGTATGGTTTAGTCGTATCGAATGAAGATTTTTCACGGTGGTAAAGTTACTAAAAACACTGTAAGGTCATAAAGGAATAGCTACTAGCTGGTTTCTGTTTCACGGAGACAACAAATATATATGAAGCTAATAATCTAAGCTAAGTTACGATTCGATGGTAAAAATCAATATAGGAGTCCATACTTCGCTTCCAGGTAAACTTACTCGCCTGATCTTTTATATCAAAGCTGTGATTAGCTTTATTAGCATGATAACTGCGCAACCCTGATTTGATCTGTTCAGTCATCCGAGAAGGCTCGAAGTTATCAAAATAGTGTGCTGCATCCCCACCTACTTCAGGGAGGCTCGTAAGTCGACTCAAAAACGCTGGCTTACCAAATTGCATAGCCTCTATAACAGGCATACCGAATCCCTCCGCAATAGACGGAAATAAAAAAGCTTCGCAATGCTGATATAAATATACCTTTTCCGAATCGGAAATTTTGCCAGGCAATAGAATTTGGTTTTCGAGTCCTAGTCTTACAATTTCTTCTTTAATCTTATTTCCATATTCATTTTTGTGATCACCCGCTAAAACCAGTCTCGTATCTGGAAAATTTTTCATGACCGGTAACAAGACAGCTAAATTTTTTTTTGCACTAAAAAGGCTGATACTAAAAAATGATTTAGCATAGTCATCGTTGATAAAAGTAGGCTTTTTTGCCTTCGATGAGGGCAAGTGTTTTATGCCGTTGTATATCACCTCTATATCAGTATTTCCTACGGGTAAATGATCTTTAATTTGTGATTTGGTAAAATTGGAAATCGTAGAAATATGGTCTGCAGAATTTACATCTTTAATTAGTTTACTGAGGTATTTTTCTTGTTTTTTACCCTCCTTCTCTATCAAGAAATTCAAGTCATGAATAGTCATCAGATGCTTAAAGCTGCGAGGCGGTCGATGCGTAGGCATTTGATATAAACTATGCCACAGATCATACTGCTCATGACTCGCCTTCCAAAACCTAAGCAATGGATTGTCAGTGATGATTTTGATCAACGGGGAGTATTGAATTTCATGGGTTCTAGGTAATAAAAAATGAAACTCGAATTCGTGGCTATAATTGTCACTAAGTTCTCGGGCAAACTGTAATGAAAATTGACCCAATCCGGAGTACGGGTTCTTAACTTTATAGAGGTCAATGAGAATTTTTTTCATAAAGAAGGTGGCCAAATTTGCATGTAATATACAGATGATGGAAGTTTAAAAGCCAGTAAATACTTTATTTTTTATCCAATAAAAATCACATAATGTGACATATCTACTTTAATCAAAATATATTTTCTTGGGAGAGGGATAGAAAGGAGTCGACCTTGGGAGACGTGAGTATCAATGGATTAGGCTGGTAGTGTAAGCATTGATGCTTACCGTAGCACAGCGAAGTCCTGCATAGCCCGGTACTGTTTTGTAAAAATGAAATACTATTCTTTGGAATACATATTGTAAGTATATAAGATATATAAATCATGAAAATCTAAACAGTACTCCCCCAAATTATTAACCTCAACGAACTAGAAGGCATATTTTGACGTTTACTGAATGTTCACGGAGATGACAAACAGTAGACTCCCTGAATTTCAAACCAAACTTAATAATATTGAGACTTATAATTTTTATACTCCTTTCCTTTATTGCCATAGCTTCGATAGCGCAGGATACTACTATGGTGGAACCCTCTTGGAATTTTGTTAATGAAAAACCAGGTCTCAAAATATATACCCGTACACCTGAGAATTCGCAAATTAAGGAATTAAAAATCTTAGTGGAAATGACTGGTAATATGGACACACTAATGAATATAGTGAATGATGCCAGTAACTTCCAATCGTGGGTATACAAATGCGCTGGGAGTGAAAAGGTAAGCCCTCCTGATGGATATACATCAGCCTATGCTGCTACAACAGACTTCCCATTCCCTATGAGCGACAGAGAATTGGTTGCAAAAACAAAACAATGGATTGACGATGACGGAAAGTTGCATTCTCATACCATATGTGCTGCTGATGCCATCCCTGAAAAACGTGGAGTAGTACGGATAAGTTCTTATGAAGCCATGTGGATTGTCGAGAAAATTGGAAATGATAAAATACATATTGATTACACCTCAGCGGTAGATCCAGGGGGTAATATTCCCACTTGGATTATCAACATGGCAATAACTTCAGGCCCAATCAAAACTTTTGAAAAGCTAATGGAACAGGTAGAAAAAAAATGTACAAATCGCAATGCTTCTAGCAGCAAATAGTCCAACCTAGTTTAATTATTTTTACGTTTACTAAATGTGTAGGGCGTAGTTTCATCCAATAATATTGCCTCCTCTACGATCTCCGACAGCCGCCTAAGTGGAATTTCTTTTACATTATATAAGGAGATACCTGCTACCATAACTCTATCTTTGAAATCCAGGATATCTTCGTGTCCAGCAAGCTCTCTTGCTCGTACAAAATTAAATTCAACCCCATCTTTTTTTATCGGATTGAGATAACACACCCAGGTATTTTGATAATAGAAGGGAATCTTGAAACGATATTTAGCTTGTAAGCCAAATTCTACACATAACCAATCATGAAGGAAATGCGTTATTTCTCCTTGCATTCCGTCTAATTGTTCCAGATAATCAGCTAGTTTAGACATAGTTATGCAATTTTAACAATTAATAATAGTCAGTAATTTAGCTCAAATTAATTCAAATCCAATTTATATCAAATCCTTAGAGAGAAAAGCGTCGTACAATGGAGTGGAATCCTTTTAACATATATATATTTATGTTTATTTATCGTACTATTGACCAATGGCTACTAGCAAAGCACAAAAAGATATCATTGACTATAAGACCGCACTAGACACGTTGGCTGGACTCTTTAAGGATGAGGTCTACCAGTATATTTCAGAGACTTGGGCGGTAGAACAGGATGTCGAACATTTGGATAAATTGGAGGAATCTTCCTATTTAATGTCAGCAAGAATATTAGAAATAGGCGACCTTGCAGCTGACGCTATCGAAGTATATCCTGAGCGTGAATGCTATTACGAGGTTTGCTTTAATTGGGCAGATGATGCCAAGGCTTATCTCTTACTATGGAGAAATATAATGTTTGAAGAAAAAAAAGCATTGCTCTTAGTCTCTGAAGGAAAAACGAGTATGGAGAATTTTCATACTTTAAAAGCAAGCTCAAAATCTGTAGTAAAAGATGCTGCAGATGAAATCATCAGCTCATTATATAAACAATGTGCAAATGATAATACAGATACAAAACAGGTTCTAAAATATAGCTTGCAAACAAATCCTTGGTCGGTCTATAAAACTCAAATCTCTAGTCTTGCTCCGCAAAGTGAAGAGCTGGTAAAGCAATTTAAGCGTCTTTGGAACGCATCGGGAATTTATGTTCTTATAAAGTCAAATTTTATAGAGGATTTCGATCATTACAGAATTGGTTTAGATAAGTTTAAAATTGCTGTCAATGAAATTGCCGCCTCTCTGGAGTTTGCAGAAGAAATAGACAGCGCTGAAGTATTCAAAAAGTTGAACTTACTCAACGAGGAACATCTTTCTGATCGAAGTTTTCAAGACTTGCAAAAAGATCTCGCATCAAATAGCAAAGGGCTTCCAGGCAATGAACGGTACTCCATACAACTGGTGAATAATAAACTTCATTATGAAGAGATAGATCTAAAGCAGCGCACTCGTACTTGGCTAGATTCCGAGATTTTACCTTTTGTCAATAATTTCTATGCTATAAGATCAAACATAAAAAATCAATTCAACCTAAGTCTTTCTAATATAAAAAATCGTTTAGGAGTAGAAAGAGAGGAAGGTATCACTCTAGACAACAAGTTGCTATTTAACGCATTGACTACTTTTATTAAGCGCTTAGCAAAGTCCGAACAACAAATTTCGATTTTTTATGACGAAGTTAAAGAGCAGCTAAAGTTACTCAATTTGCATCAAATATATGAGGGGAATTTTCTCAATCTTTCTATCGCTTCTACTATTAATCAGTATAACAAAAGTAGAATAGAGCGCTTTCAGGGAGTGAAAAATTGGATCGCAGATAAAGGAATTTTCGTCAGACAGTTTCAGGATAGTGTTGAAGAAGAGGAGAGATTAAGTGTTTCCGAAAAATTAGTTCGTGTTATCAATGCTCGAAAGCCTAGCCCAGGTAGCAGTCATTATACTAATATGTTTATGACAAAAGGCTATATCGGGTCATCGTTTATGGTCGGTAGAGATGCTGAATTGAATCATATAAACGCTTTGATCCAAAATTGGAATGAGGGTTTTAGAGGAGCGATCCTAATTACGGGTACTCGATTTTCGGGTAAGACACTGCTCTCAGAAGTCGTAGCGCAGAGACAGTTTCCAGATAAAACCATCAAACTAGTTGCAGGTAAAAAACTACAAATAGCTGGCCGTCATCTTGAACCTACTTATAATTTGAGTGCACAGCTAGATTTTGTTGTGAAGTATAGTTTGCAGGATAAATCATTGGTACTTATCGATGATTTGCACTTATGGAATAGTGAAGAGTACGCTTTGCTTAGCAATCTTCGTGCTATGACAAAGATTGTAGATAAACACTCTAACAAACTATTCTTTATGGTCTGCGTAAATAACTGGCTTAAAGATAGACTTCAAAATGCACTCCACATAGACAGTGTTTTTCAAGCGGAAATTAATACAGATCGCATTTCATTGAAGGAATTACACAAGGCCATACTTATACGCCATAGCGCCACACATACAGAGATCGTAGATGCAGATGGTGAAGAATTATCTAGTGATGATATCTTTAAGTTACTAAAACAAATCTACGCTGAAACGGATGGTAATATTGGTGAAAGTCTAATGCGGTGGGCACAAGACATCAGTATGTACAATGATGATAAAGTGGTTTATAAATTTTCGAATTACCCCATACCACAATTTTTAAACTCATCGCTGACTATTTTGCTAAAGACAATCATTACATTTGGCTCAACTAATGAGTATAACCTAAGGCGACTATTTGGACCTGCATTTACGGATGAGTATAAACCAATCCTGCAACGCCTGGTCAATGTCGGTGTTGTAGAACGAACGCTCAACGGTCAACTAGAAATAAGACAAAGTATTATAAATGATATTGCGGCACTACTAGCCGAGCATTCCTCATTTACTTATCTTAAGAAAAGCAATCAAGAATAAATGGCTATCGACGAACTAAATCTTTTTAGCAATATGCAAATTTCATGGTCGCAGTGGATATTGACAACCTTGCTCGTCATTGCATTATACTTGCTGATCCGCCTTGCCAATCAGACATTCCAAAAGGCAAGCTTATTGGGAGGTTGGAAAAAAACAGCACATAGTCTTATTCAGAAGATCTACATCATGTCTGAGCCCGTAGCAATTCTGTTAATCATAGCTAGCTTTATCATGATAAATCCGCTTTCACACGGGATCATGGCGATCGTATTTTTACTCTTAAGCTATAATATCATGAAAAGCTATTTCTCTGGTAAAGTCCTGCAGTTAGACAACGAATTGTATACAGGTCAAAAAATTAAGGTCGCTCAGAGTGAGGGGTTCATCAAAGATATTGGACGTACAGCTTTGACCTTACAAACAAAGCAAGGTGCAGAACAGGTGGCATACTTACAGCTTTTTGAGCAAGGCTATACTATTTTACAAGGTAAAAGAGTGGGTGGCCTGCAAGCTTTATTTATAGAAGCTAAGGATGAAGAAGCCACTGTTACTATTCAATCCATAGAAGATAAACTATGGGAAAGTCCATATCTTGATTGGTCTTTTGACCCTGAAATCGCCATTACGAATGTGCAAAACCAATTCGAAGTGAAAGTGCTATTAAGAGAGCGTACTCACCTTGAAGATTTTAAAAATTTGATCAACGAATGGGGCTACACTTGTCGCCTCAAAAACTAACTATAATATGCTTGGTTTCGATACATATGATTCTATTATAGCTGCCTCGGTAGTCTTGATTTTGTCATTTTACTTTGGCTTAGTATCAAAGAAAACGAACATACCTTCAGTGCTTTTACTTATTGTATTAGGTATAATGCTTAAGTTTGGATTAGATAATGTGACAGACAGGGTTATTGATTTTTTACCCTTACTATCAACACTAGGAACCGTTGGCTTGATCATGATCGTTTTAGAAGCCGCTCTAGAGCTCGAGCTCAAGTCTGAAAAGTTAATCCCCATAGCGAAATCTTTTGCCATTGCTCTGATTGGCTTATTCGCATCCATGTATGCAGCTGCCTTAATTTTGCACTATTTTATCCCAGGAATGAACATGTCAAATGCATTGCTGTACGCTACCCCTTTGTCTATTCTGTCTAGTGCCATTATCATTCCTAGTGTCACTGAACTGAGAGAAGACAAGAAGGAGTTCCATATTTACGAAAGTACTTTTTCTGATATCATAGGTATCATCGTATTTTTCTACCTACAGGGTTCTTTGCAAGAAGGCAGTCATCAAGGTATTGGTGGCTATTCCTTAAGCATTCTAATCACGATTGTAGCATCCGTAATAGTTAGCTATATCTTGATTCTAGTTTTTCAAAATATCAAAAGTCACACCAAGCTCTTTTTATTGCTAGCTACCCTACTACTACTATATGCACTAGGAAAAAAACTGCATTTATCATCCTTGATTATTATCCTTATTTTCGGTTTGATGATTTCAAATATGCGCCTATTCTTTAGAGGTCCATTAAAAAATCTACTTCAGTATAAAGCTGCACGCCATATCTACGAAGGCCTACATGTGGTCACTATGGAAACTGCATTTGTGGTGCGCACATTCTTCTTTGTGATTTTCGGGTTGACGATTTCTCTGGCATCGCTTTTTAATTTACAAGTAGCGATTATAAGTCTATTGATCATCATCTCAATATATTTGATTCGGTTCATTATGCTACGAATACTCATCGGAGGAGATATTTTACCGCAGTTATTTATAGCACCGAGGGGTTTGATTACTGTCTTGCTCTTTTACTCTATTCCAGAGGGCTTGGTACCAGGGTTCGATAAAGGGATTTTGCTCTTCATTATCATTGCTACTTGCCTTATCATGACTGCTGCTATGATCTATGATAAGCATCGCAGTGGTCTTGCTATTAAAAAGGCGACAGATAATCCAGTGGGTTATGAGAAATGGAAAGCGCCCACGTTGGAGGGATAGAAAGGCAGTTGACTTTTTAGCTTTTAGCCGTTGGCTAAAAGCTAAAAAGTGCTCTTATTATATAGGTTGATAAAGTACCTATTATAGCTATCTGCAATATGCTAACAGTAAAATGCAAATGGACTATAACTTTCTTTATTTTACCTGGGTCGACAACAAGCATCGCCCTCTTCAAAATCAAAATCAGCAGACTTCTTTTTCATTTCTTCAGGCATTGGATTTGCTATCAAACTAGCAATATCCATAAAGTGATATCCCATAATGCTGTCCTTATTTCGCTTTGCAGCTTTTCTACTCGCTTTCATAATCCAAGCAAGTTCTCCCTGCGCCACTGCACTAATATCTGTCTTATGCATATCATCAACAATCAACTTTTGCAAAATTAAAACATGTGCTCGCTGCAAGTTTCTTTGATAAGTATCGGTCTTACCTCCCACGGATTTCCAAAGTCCCTGTCTCAAATCTCTACAAAACATTGATAAAGAATATGCAGCCTCCCCATTGATTGCCTGATTATCTACCATACGCAATAGACGATCATGACGCAGCAAGTTTCCAAGTTGTCTACGCTGCATTTTACTGATGCGGCTGACCACGCCATCTGGCCCAATATTGCGCACAATATCATCTGGCAGCAACCAATACGGCGTAGAAAACGCATCTCGTAGTAAAAATTCCATCGCTCGCTTTTGCTCCGATCGATTAAGATGCGTGTAGCTCATACCAGGTTCTTCAGCCGTCTTGATGACCTCATATACGCCCCCTATATATGCACTTACGTGCCCTACATACCTTGTCCAAACTGAAATCAACTCCCCGTACAGCTCCTCCAGATTTTCAAATCCTTTGCCCTCTTCTTGTGTCCATTCATTGAGTTTTGGAGCTATTCTTTTTAGATTTTTGAGACCATAGGAGCTTGCTAGTATCGCATCATCTCCTATGCACTCTGTTTGAGAACTTGGATCATATCGATTCCTTGCTCCGAATAGAAACATAGGATCGCCATCTTTCTCTTTTATCCATTTATCGAGCGTTGGTAATTCCGCAACAGTACTCATTGCAGAGGAAATATAACGGTATCCCCAGTTGATGGAGAACACATCGTATGGGCCGAGCATTCGCACCCAGCGTACCCCTTTGTCCTCTGGCTGTGCTACATAATTGTACCTCGTATAATCCATGATGGTTGTCGCTAGCCCCCATTTTTGGGTGTAGCTTGCCGAGCGTAGGGAGTCTGTCGGATAGGCAAAACTCGCCTTCATATTATGCGGCAAGCCCAAAGCATGACCCACCTCATGCGAGATCACCCGACGCATCATTTCCCCTATCTCCTCTTCTGGCGTATCCAGGGTTCTAGCACTTGGATTAGCACCACCTGTCTCCAGCATGTATCTATTTCTATAAGACCGTAGATGATTATGATACCAAATAATATCACTCTCAATAATTTCTCCAGATCGTGGATCAGAAACACTTGGTCCCATAGCATTTCGAGTAGTAGATGCTACGTACCGCACAGTAGAATACCGCGCATCTTCCGCACTCCAATTAGGATCTTCCTCTTTAGTAGGAGCAACTTTTACTTGGATAGCATTCTTAAACCCAGCCGCTTCAAAAGCTACTAACCAATCCAAAATTCCCTGTTTGAAGTACTTTCGAAATTGGGTAGGCGTAGCTGGATCAAGATAATATACGATAGGCTTGATCGGCTCTACCAACTCTCCTCGATCGTAGGCTTCAATATCATTAGGAATCATTTTCCATCTTTTGATAAAAGTTTTTTTATCCGACTTCAGTGCCGTTGAGCCATAATCTATTTGGTTCAAAGTAAACCACCCCACCCGCGGATCGAAGGCTCGTGGCTGCATTGGCTCCTCTGGCAGCAGATACATCGACTGACTCATTTGCATAGAAATCGTCGCAGTCCTACTATTGCTTGGAGGCTTGGTAGCTTGATAGGTAAGGTCGTGTTTCACCTCGATATTTGTAGGAAAACTATTCACCTTAGCGATATAACTTCTCTTTGTATCCAAGCTCGACACCTTATATTGTTCGCGTAGTCGTTGCGAGATTCCACTAATCGCTCTAATATCCGAAAGAAACAAATCATTGACTTTTATGACTACCGCAGCAGAATCATTCGTGTAGGTTTCTATCTCAAAAGCAGCTAATACCGGTTGATAGTTATTATCCTGAACGGATTGAAAAATCGGCAATTCTGGGTCTGCAATATTTGCATAAGATACAGTCTTTAGATGGATTTTATTTCGCACCATTGACCAACGGATAAGTTGCTCATTTGTCTTTGAACCAGCATTGACATAACCACCTCCAAGCCCAGATGCAATCTTAGAAATTCGACTTACCAGCAACATATCTTTATCCAGCATCGCTACTGGTATTTCATAGTAGAAGTCCTCCCCTAGCTCATGCACCTTGAATAAACCATCTTGTGATTTTGCCTGATCAGTGATGATATCTTCATATTTTTTTTCTTTGTCATTATCTTCATTCTTGTCCTGCGCTACTATGATGCAAGGCAGTAAGAAGAGGATCATCATTCCAAACAAATACTTAGACATATTATTTCTTTTTTAAAAGGATTAAAATGTAACCATTGAGTACACTGTGCAAACTGAAGAATTACATAAAATTGAATATTTTGGATGTGATCTTCCGATGCGTAGCAATATTGAAGAGATTGATTTTTTGTATCAAAATACAGGTGTTATTTTAGAATTCAAGAGGTAACTTTGAGAAAATGAAAAATATCGCCAAAAGAAACATTTTTGATCTTGTGTTTTTTGCATTGGACTCCGTTTTGCAATGTACACAATTTCTCTTCTTTTTTGTTTGGATTAACATTTGGGCATGACCTAGATCGAAAGTAGCTTACGCTGAAAGCTCCAGCTATTTTCGATCTAGGTCGGGCTATTCGCCACTAGGTCCTAAGCTTGCCCGCCTGGCTATGCTGCAGGACGACCCACGAAGAAGTGGGTCTGGCTACTATCCCTCATGCAAAAATAGGTCAATTAGAAACGATATCGCTAAATAGAATAAGCTAAATAGAATAGAAAATGGCCTTCAATCCGATGTAAAAACTTCTTATTTCAGGCCGAAATCTTAAATGAATACTACTATTTAAAATGGAGAATATCTTGCGTGAGCGATAGGAATGATGCGACCTTAGGAGCAGACCTGAAATTTTCTGAAGGTCCGAAACGCAGTGGAGTCATGGATAGCGCGACCCTAGACACTCAGGTGACTGCTGCCTTTTGGCAAGCAATCATCTGAGTGTCTAGGGGCACGCCCAAATTAATTACGCTAATTCTCGTAGCCTTCCACTAGCATGATGACTCGATTGTAATTCTGCAGTCCCTCTTTTATTCCCTGCGCTTTGAGATAAGAATCATAAATTAGATTGCGGGACTTAGGAAATAATGCAGGATATTTTTGTCGATTGGCATTGATGTCTTCTAGATCAGCAATGATTTCAGCAGGTAACGTTTTGCGAAAAGCTTGATAATCTTGGTTGTCGTACTGCAAATAATTACGCGCTAAGGTGCGCCAATAACTCAGCAACAAACTGTACCGTACAAATGGATCAGGTGCATCTTTAAGACTTAGATACGCAACAAAACTGCAAGTACCTTCATCCCCAAATCCATAAGCATGTGCAAATTCATGCGCCAAAGTTTCTGAGTATTGTAGTGGATGTAGACCAGCATCAATGTTACTTTCTCCCACAAAAGGAAAGTAAACACCTGCTGTCTTAATTCGAAGTAGGGTTCCCTTTGGAAGAAAGCGGCCTTGAACTTTAGTGCTTGCAGGATAATCAAATTTCTTCAGAGTAGTTCTTACCCTATCTCTAATTAATTCCTCAAAACGAGCTGGTAGAAAAGAAGTATCTAAAGCAACTGCGCTTGCATTAGGTATCTCCGCGCGCGTTTTTATTAGCTCGGGTAGGCGGTCAATCAACTTTTGCTTAAGATCTTTTGCTGGCAAGGGCGCCACGCTAAACTGCATGGTGTTTTCAATAGGAATACGTAAATAATTGAATCCCCACAACCACATAAAACTGGCATAAAGAACAGATAAAAACGCTGTAAGAGAGAATAAAAAATCTCGAATTCTCTTCTTTATTGATAAGCCACTTTTGAAAGGACGGACAATTAAACTTAAGGCGTATAAAATAGCAAAAAAAAGAAAAACAAAGATCATTGGGATCCTACTGTAAAATATAGTGTGATCCAATACCCATCGTACACCTTGAAAAAAACCTCTGCTGTAAAATTTTTCTACTAGATCAGGGTTAGCTATACATAGCCACCTAATTATAACTGTAACTAAGGCTAGGCAAATAAATCCAATTTTGAGATTTGTTCTATTCAATTTTACTATCTTGTTAATCATAAACGATCACGCAGCTATAATCATGATACAATAATACGAACAAATTAATTTTTACTTCACCTAGTATGAAAAACAGTCACAAATTAAGCCAAAGTTCTTCGAAGTTTCTGATTCTCCTAACGGGATTATTCTACATAATACTTGTAAGCACTTGCGAGCAGCCACAAAATCCTCAACCAGATCTTTCAGCAATTCCCCATGCAGCTGCTTTACCATCTACAGAACTGAGTGACGAAGATAAAACTAAGCTTTTGGAGGCGACGGGTAAGACAATAAGTACAATTAACACTGTAGATCTACAAAATATGCTCTTGGCTTCTAGTTATCAGTTATACATTTATGCATTTTGGAAAAGAGACTGCAAGGAATGTTTAAGCAATATAGCTAATCTACAAGCACTGAATGCTTCTATGGGTCAAGAGAAAATGCAAGTCATTACGATAAATGTTGGAGACAACGCTGAGGAAGTCAACTTAGCTGTCCGTAGTGAGAATATCGCTTTTGAGACTTATCAGCTAAAGATTCTTGATAAGAAGTGGCATAAACTATTAGATGAGAGCTGGGATGGCTCTATTCCTGCACTCTTTATGGTGAATAAATCTGAAGACGTATTTTTGAAATACTATAAATCTTTCGATACAAATGAACTAGAAGCAATCATACAGACCTTAATTATCTAGTGAAGATAATCAGTATGAATGTCCTGCGAGTACCTCTTTCGTTAAGAAAATCATATCATTTGGAAAAAAATGTTATTTTTGAAACTTATATATCCCCCTTTTGTTTTTAATATTAATAATAAATTTAAAGAATAAAATCAAAAAATTATGGCATTTGAATTCACTGATGCAAACTTCCAAGAAGTTGCACTCGATAAAGAAGGGATTTCCGTTATCGACTTTTGGGCTGAATGGTGTGGCCCTTGTAAAATGATTGGTCCTATTATTGAGGAGTTGGCTACAGAAATGGAAGGAAAAGCGACTATTGGCAAAATGAACGTTGATAGCAATAAAGATATTCCGTTGAAATACGGTGTGAGAAGCATTCCTACGATCTTGATTCTTAAAAATGGAGAACTGGTGGATAAGCATGTAGGCGTAACTTCAAAACAAGCCTTGGCAGAAAAAATTAGCGCACATTTATAGGACTTTTGATCCTTTAAAGAATAGTTTAGCGCCTCTATTTTCACTATGAAAATAGAGGCGTTTTTATTGTGTTAAATCGATTTGATGCAACAGCCCCGCTGTTTTCATCGTTTATTTAGCTATAAATACAACAATCAGATAAATGGATTTACTGAATAATTTTGAAGTTAGAGATTTAGGCAATTTAGAGCTTTTAGCACGCCAAGTAGTTGAGGGTTTTATCATTGGTCTTCACAAAAGTCCGTTTCATGGGTTTTCAGTTGAGTTTGCAGAGCACAGAGTATACAATCCAGGAGAATCCACCAAAAACATGGACTGGAAAGTATATGCGCGTACTGATCGGATGTATACGAAGCGATTTGAAGAAGAGACGAATCTTCGGTGTCAAATTGTAATTGATGCCTCATCCTCCATGTATTTTCCAGAGCCCAACTTTGATGGTAAAAAGAAAATGAATAAGTTATTGTTCTCCTCTCTTGCTGGGGCTGCACTAATGAATATGCTAAAAAAGCAGAGGGATGCTTTCGGACTTACTGTCTTTGATAGCCAAGTCCAAACACATACGAAATGCAAGTCTAGCACAGTGCATTACCGTCTATTGATGAGTATGCTGCAAAAGCTGATAGATAATCCTGAAAATAATAAAACTACAGCGGCAGCTGAATCCCTGCATCAAATAGCGGAGAGTATTCACCGTAGATCACTGGTAATGATCTTTAGCGATATGTTTGACCAAGGAAATATGGATGAGATGTTTTCGGCACTTCAACATCTAAAGTATAACAAGCATGAGGTGGTTTTATTCCATACCGTTGATAAGGCACTTGAGATAGACTTTGAATTTGAAAATAGACCTTATGTATTTGTGGATATGGAGTCAGGCGAAGAAGTGCGTTTACAGTCTAACCAAGTAAAAGAGTATTATACAGAGCAGGTTAAGAAGATGAAAGAAAACCTTCGTCTTAAATGTCTACAGTATAAAATAGATTACGTAGAAACGGATATCAATAAAGGTTTTCGGCCAGTACTGCAAGCTTATCTAGTACGTAGAAGTAAAATGGGTACATAATAATAATAATAATAATAGTAATGCTCTCGATCTTTGAGTATAGTTTAAAACGAGAAAAGGCACCTAATTTCTCAGGTACCTTTTCTACTAAGTTTTGTGGACTTATTTGTAAAATATTATTAGTTATTAAGAGCCATCTTTGACTCCCCAATAATCTCTCTCTTTGGGTAAGCGACCTTTATGTTTGCTTTTCCTAATGCTGCCTTTACGTTCTTATAAGAACCGAAGTAAACATCCCAGTAATTTTCACACTTTGTGAAAGGTCTTACTGCTAATAAAATATTGTGCTCATTAAACTTTTCTATCTCACATACAGGAGCTGGAGTATCCAAAACATGAGGTGTATTTCTCAATGCATCCAGTACGATCTTTTGTACTTTATCGAAATCCTCTTCATAAGGCATCGCGATATTTAAATCTACCCTTAGATGATCTGTAGCAGAAAGGTTAGTCATGATACCACTCGTAGCTAATCCATTAGGTACAATTACTTTCTTGTTTTCAAGAGAATCAATTATGGTATTAAAAACCTGAATTTCTTTTACCGTTCCCACGACACCTTGTATATCTACTAAATCTCCTACTCGATAAGGTTTAAAAATCAAAATAAGAATCCCAGAAGCAAAGTGACCAAGAGTTCCTTGTAAGGCCATACCGATTGCTAAACCAGCCATACCAATAAGTGCAATAAAAGAAGTAGTTTCTATTCCTACCATTCCAGCAACACTCATTACTAAGAGTACCTTGAAGATTACACTCATCATTGAAGTCAGAAAAGGAATAACATCCTGGTCTAAACCAGATTTTGCCATTGCTTTTGAGATCATTTTCATGATTTTCCCAATAATCCAAAGACCGATAATAAGTACGAGAATTGCACCAATTAATTTAGGAGCCCACTTGATGAGTTCTTCTAGAAGAACCCCAAGTTTATCCATTGCCATTTCACCCATAATTTTTTAATTTATTGTTTAATAATGTGTTTAATTCATTAGACGTTAATTAATTCTTAAGGTCACTTTTACATATCATAAAACAACTCGTTAACTCATTAAGGGAACACGTTTATATATAAACGTATTGAGCACTAGCCTTCCATCTTAAAATTCGTCAAAGTTATAACGATCATCTTTGAAGTCTTCGAGATCACGTCGATCCCTTTTAGTAGGCCTGCCTGCTCCTTTTTCTCTTTTTTCAGCACTAGCTTTTCCGACAAACCAAGTATTGTACTTATTAAGTTCATCTTCAGGCGTAAGATCCTCATAGCAAGGACGTGCAAGCTGCGCAGAGACTCGTTTTGAAATAATTTTCACCACCTTAAATTCGAAAAGATAGCCCCCCTTTCGGACACTAATCTGTTCTTCTGGACTTACAAAATAGGATGGCTTTAAGACCTTCTCTCCTAGCTTTACTCTACCTCTTTTGCATGCTTCCGTAGCCATCGTTCGTGATTTGAAAATCCGTACACTCCAAAGCCATTTATCTATGCGTACTTTTTCAAGCATATTTTGAATCTTTGATTAACGGATACTCCATATTAAAAGACTTGAGTGTATCACGAACCTTTTGTGCGATAAAATAAGTTCTATATGTTCTAGAATCCACTGGTGCAATAATCCAAGGAATCGAAGATTTATTTATTGCATTTTCGTAAGCGTCTCTATACTTATCCCATAGCTTCGCTTCTTCCCAATCGTTATCGTTGTGCTTCCAGTTTTTTGTTTTATCTGTAATACGTTCTTTTAATTTCTCTGCTTGCCGTTCTGGTGAAAGATGCATATAAAATTTTAGCACCGTTGTATTATTATCAAATACCAGGGTTTCTTCAAAAGAATTGATTGCGGCAATTCGTTTATCACATTGCGCTTCACTAATCCAGCCATGTACTCGGTGTATCAGCACATCTTCATAATGGCTGCGATCAAAAACTTGGATCATTCCTTTAGCTGGTGTATGTTTATGAATACGCCATAGAAAGTCATGCGCAAACTCTTCTTCCGTAGGTTTTTTAAACGCTTTCACTTTCACGCCGCTTGGCGAGCAATACTTAAATGTTCCTCTGGTCGCACCACCTTTGCCAGAACTATCCATTCCTTGAAATACTACCAATAGCGAATGATCTTTATTCGCTATGAGCAGTTCTTGGAGTTCTGCTATTTCTTCGCAGATTTTTTCAGTCTTTTTCTTGATTTCTTTTTTATTGTAATCTTCAGGTGGTCTAGTAGAAAAGTCAGCAAGTTTTATCATCTCTGGATTTTTTTATTTAGTTCAGCACGTTTACTATTTATGCAAATTGTTTAGATACTTTTACATCTTTAGAGCCTTTGGTATAGACGTAGAATCCTTCACCAGACTTGCGACCGAGTTTTCCAGCCATTACCATGTTGCAAAGTAGAGGACAAGGCGCATATTTTGGATTGCCCATACCTTCATACAACACTTCTAGAATAGCTTTACACACATCCAAACCTATAAAGTCCGCTAATTGTAATGGTCCCATCGGATGTGCCATACCCAACTTCATTACGGTATCTATTTCTTCGACCCCAGCTACTCCCTCAAAGAGGGTTTCGATAGCCTCATTGATCATAGGCATCAGGATACGATTGGCGACAAAGCCAGGATAGTCATTGACTTCAACTGGTACCTTTGCTAAGTCTTGAGATAACTTCATGATTTTCTTAGTCACTGCATTACTTGTAGAATATCCTTTGATGACCTCTACCAACTTCATGACAGGAACAGGATTCATAAAATGCATGCCTATCACTTTATCTGGCCTACTAGTCACTGCTGCAATTTTTGTGATAGAGATCGAACTTGTATTGGTAGCGAGAATGCACGATTTTTTGGCGTGGGCATCCATTTCTTTAAATATCCTCAGTTTTAGGTCTACATTCTCTGTTGCTGCCTCTATGACCAAAGCCCTATCCTTGATAACTTTAATATCTGTTGAAGTACTTATATTCTTTAAAGTGCTTTTTTTAACCTTTTCAGTTATTAATTCTTTAGCGACCATTCTATCGAGGTTTGAACCTATGGTTTTTACTGCTCTGTCCAAAGCGGCTTCACTAATATCTATTAATTTCACTTCATGACCGCTCATGGCGAATACATGTGCAATACCATTTCCCATAGTGCCTGCTCCGATTACTGCTACTTTCATCATATTATTTATATTTGTTCCACAAATATAAAATCCTATTCCTTAGGAAGTGTTTTATGGGCTACAATTTTAAACTGTTTTTGATCTTTCTTTCTTTTATCTGCATTGCGGAAAACTGTGCTGGTCAAAAAGACACCCTCAATGATATATCAGCATTTATTTATTTGGATTCCTTTGTGGTTGTTGCAGCTAAGTCTGGTTTTAGCACCGACGACTTTGTTGATCTCGTCCGAGAAGATGAATCGTTTTTAGAGGCGTTTCATAATCTTCGTTTCACCAGCTATAACTCAACCAATGATTTTACTTATTACAATAAAAAAGGCAATATAAAAGCCCAATATTTAGACACTATTCATCAGCAAGCTGCGGACAACTGTAGAACAATGACCTTCACGAGTACCTCAAATCAGGGAAATTACTTTAAGAATAAAAAGACAAGAAACTATAATTATTTCACTTCAAAAATGCATGATCGTCTCTTCTACACACATCAGAAAACCTGTGATGATCCAAATCCAAAATTGATCAAGTCGGGTGCTTCACGCATGGAGCGCTATATTTACGAATTAAAGAAACTTATTTTCAAACCTGGAGAGCATGCTAATGTTCCATTCATTGGAGATAAGACCAGTATCTTTACTCCGCCCATGTTACAATTTTATGATTTTGAAATCAGCAGTGAAAAATTTGATAATGAAATTTCTTGTTATGTCTTTAAGGCCAAGGTCAAGCCAATGTTTGAAAACAAAGACAAAGTGGTAATAAAACACCTGAAGACCTACTTCGACAAGGCTACCTTTCAAGTTGTAGGAAGAGATTACCAACTACAATACAATGCTGGCTTGTATCAATTTGATGTAAGCATCAATATAGAACTTATAAAAATAGGTCAAAAGTATTATCCAAAATCTATTCATTACGACGGTTTTTGGAATGTTCCTTTAATGAAAAAAGAGACTGCCATGTTTACCTTGAAATTTTTTGACTTTGACACCACTACCCAATGATACTCATAGAAGCAGGAGCTACCACGACAAAGGTTTGTCAGATACTTCAACAGCAATCCAGTGAGGTAAAACTTTTCCGTGGCATAAATCCAAACTATAATAGCGACCGCCAAATGATTGAAATATTTGAAAAAGTATTCGCCGCTTTTTCTCCCGATAACACTTTACAATACTACGGTGCCGGCTGTGCTAAAAAAGCTGCGCAAGCGAAAATCATATCTTGTATGGAAGCTGGGCATAAGTTTGAAAAAATCCGAGTCGACACTGACCTATTAGCTTCCGCAAGAGCTTTAGCAGGTAACAAATCTGGTCAAATAAATATACTAGGGACAGGATCTGCATCCTGTCTTTATAATGGCCAGCAAATTGAAAAAATATATCTCAATACAGGCTTTCTATTCGGAGATTATGGATCTGGATTTGACATCGGTAAAAATCTTTTGAAAGCTTATTTTGAAGATCAACTAAGTGCTGAGGCTACCAAGTATATAGAGCAGTTTTCAGGGCTAGACAAACCAGATTTAATTAAGTCTATATATGCAACTGAATCTGCAAAATCCAGCATCGCAAACTTTGCAAAGTGCGCTTATGATCTCCGACAAGATAGAACGATAGCAGAAGTCATAACAAAATGCTTGGATCACTTTATTCGTTTTCAGATACAGCGAAACTCAAAGTATCAGGAAAGTGCGCAATATTTCTCAGGAAGTATTGCATACTTCTTTAAAGATGAACTCAGTAAGTCCCTCTCTAAAAGCAACTTAAGCCTTTCTGGATTATGTAAAAGTCCCATTGAAAATCTAATCCAATATCATTTGACTTAGAGACAATAATACATTTACTTTGCGGTTGAAATTACATAAGCTCAAAACCTCTAGAAATGGCAAACGACATCAAAAGAATAGCAGTATTTACCTCAGGTGGAGATGCTCCAGGCATGAATGCAGCAGTAAGAGCGGTGGTACGTACAGCCACCTATCATGACTTGCATGTATACAAAATCAATCGAGGATACAGCGGAATGATAGAAGGTGAAATTGAGCGGATTGAGTCAAAGGACGTAGGAAACATCATTCACCGTGGTGGAACGATATTAAAGACATCTAGAAGTGAAGAATTCCGTACTGAAGAAGGTCGTCTAACTGCTTTTGAGAAGCTAAGTGCTTTCGATATTGATGCCTGTATTGCTATCGGTGGAAATGGAACTTTTACAGGTGCAGAAACTTTCACCAAAGAATTCAACATCCCATTTGTAGGTATTCCTGGTACTATCGATAATGATCTTTATGGAACCGATTTTACAATTGGGTTTGATACTTCAATTAACACTGCCATCGAAGCAGTAGATCGTATTCGCGATACTGCAGATTCACATAATCGTCTTTTCTTTATAGAGGTGATGGGTAGACATGCAGGATTTATTGCATTAGCGACAGGTATCGGCTCCGGTGCAGAAACCATTCTTGTACCAGAGAGCAAAACTTCCGAAGCAGAAATTATTGCTACACTTAAAAAAGGTGTTGATCGTAAAAAATTATTCAGCGTGATTATTGTAGCCGAGGGATCCTCTTTTGGAGGTGCCCATCAGATTGCTGAAAAAGTAGGTGCTGTCATTGGCAAGGATAAAACTAGAGTAGCTGTTATAGGTCATTTACAGAGAGGTGGTTCACCTTCTGCCTCAGATAGAATGCTAGCTAGTAGACTAGGTTATGGGGCCGTGAATGCACTCTTAGAAGGAAAGTCCAATATTATGGTCGGCATACAGAATGATCAGCTTGCTTACGTACCTTTTGAGGATGCCATTAACAAAACTAAACCGCTGAATCAAGATGTTCTAAAGATGGCAGCTATCTTGGCGCAATAACATTATTGGCTTTTAACTACCTCCAATTTGCAATAAGGATAGATTGCCTATAATCCAGCCACCCACCCGTATCAGGGATAGTAGAGGTGCAGCCCTTAGGATGCAGTCCGGAGGACCAAAGCGAAGCGGCGCCTCGCATAGCCCGGCACCGAAGTAGCGTTCGCATGGTGGCCATTGGTTTCGGTGGAGACCCAAAAAACACTTAAAAAATACTACTTTTATCTATTTCTGAAGAACTACTCATGTGCTCGCCGGTCTTGCTGTTTTATCGCGAAATAGAGCACGATAGGGACTGTAAAATGTGGTATACGATAAACAGTCTCAAAAGCCCACTGATGCATAGTACTCCCAAAAATATCCATTTCAACGTTGGCAACAATGCGTGCAAATGCAGTCAATGCGCCCCAAGCAATGCAGTAAATTATGCTCCATTTGAAAACTCGTCCTCCTAAAAATAACCCTAGACTGAAGATCAAATCTAAGATTCCAACTACCATTAAAAACTGAATGGCAAAAGTATCGTTGCAATGCAATATTTGAATTGTCATCGCTACGAAATTTCCAGGCACTGGATAAAACCCTAAGGCATATAATCCATGGCTCACGAAAGTCAAAGCAATACATATCTTCAGTAAATAAATCCATGCTTCAGTGATTCCATACTTTAGCAATTGCCATAAAATGAGCGGTGTCATAAACTGTAAAGTGTATTCTAGAAACTGTCCTGCGGTGCGAAATTTTTCGAGGTGATATAGCAAGGCAATGAATATTAGCAATCCAAAAATTAAGTGTAATGAAATAAAATTTAAGCTTCTGCTAGTAGTTAATAAAAAAGTTATACAACAAACTATCAGTCCTATTCCTATGGAGGTCACCAACGACTGTATGACCAAATTTGCAGAGGGATGAAGCAGATATTCACTCCACGACATTCCAAAAAATAAACTTATCATCGGAGCCAATAGTTCTTCATTCCACAACAAAGATCGTATTGGAATATCCCAGAAAAGACACTGATATGCTCGTCCTAAACTCACACATAGCAATGCTATGAGGAGAAAGAAAATTATGCGTCGATATTTTTCTGGATACTGTTGCAATTTGCTTACTTTGAACACACAATCTAAAGATTTATGTCCAACTTTTTGATCATACACGTTACTTATCCAAACGAAGAAATTGCAACTGCTATTTGTAGCCGACTGCTGAAAGAAAGATTAATTGCTTGCGCCAATATCTATCCTGTCCAAAGTATGTATAACTGGGAAGGTAAAACAGTGCATGAAAAAGAGTGGATAAGTAAACTAAAGTCTATGCCAAAAAATATGCAAGCAGTACAACTAATGATCGAAGAACTGCACCCATACGAAATTCCCTGTATTACGAGGTCACAAGGAAATGCCAATGTTGCGTATAGCAATTGGGTAGCAAAGGAATGTGAATAAAGGATTTAGATTTTACTTTTCCATCATTAAAAATGCTTTCAAAAAAGCATCCAAATCTCCATCCAACACCGCATCAGTTTGACTGGTTTGGTGATTGGAACGATGGTCTTTCACGCGACGATCATCTAGCACATAACTCCTGATCTGAGCACCCCATTCGATTTTGGTCTTACCTGCTTCTACAGAATCTCGTTCTGCATATTGCTTCTGAAGCTCTAGTTCATATAAGCGTGACTTAAGCATAGTGAGTGCTTTCGCTCTGTTGAGATGTTGCGAACGATCCTGTTGACATTCAACTACTACACCCGATGGTAGATGGCGAACTCGCACAGCGGATTCAGTTTTATTTACGTGTTGACCTCCCGCCCCACTAGCTCTGAAAGTATCCCATTCTATGTCTGCGGGATTGATAACTACCTCGATAGTATCATCTATAAGTGGATGTACAAATACACTCGCGAATGAGGTTTGACGTTTACCTTGCGCGTTAAATGGGCTGATGCGCACAAGGCGATGAACTCCATTTTCGCCTTTGAGATAACCATACGTATAATCACCTTGAATTTCTATTTCTGCAGATTTTATTCCTGCTACATCACCACGTACTTCGTTGAGCAAGCGCACCTTATGTCCACTTTTTTCAGCCCACATGGTGTACATACGCAGCAGCATTTCGGACCAGTCACAAGACTCAGTTCCCCCTGCCCCAGCGTTAATTTCTAGTAAGCACGATAAGGAATCCTCTTTTGTATCTAAAGTAGATTTAAACTCTAGGTTGGCAACAGCGTCTTCTGCTTTTGTAAACTGTGATTCCAGCTCTGCCTCTTTGACTTCCCCTTCGCGAAAGAACTCTAACAGCACTTCTGTATCATCAGCTATAGCGGAAACTTTTTGGTAGTCCTCCACCCAATTTTTATTCATCTTGATATTTTTCAAGATGCCCTCCGCTCTACTGGAGTCATTCCAAAAATCAGGATCAAGTGTAAGTTGCTCTTTCTCTTTTATCTCTATCAGTCGTTTATCGACGTCAAAGATAGCGATTTAGAGCGTCCAATCTTTCTTTCAACTTTGCTAAGTGGTCTTCCGTCATAATTATCTCGCGCTATCAAATTCAACATAAAAAATAAGCTCGCTGTTAGGTGGTATAGTAGGTGGTGAACCAGCAGCACCATATCCCAATTCTGCAGGAATAAATAAAGTTGCCTTTGCTCCTGGGCTCAATAAGGCAAAACCTTCGTCCCACCCTGCTATTACTCTTCTCTGTCCAATTGGGAAGTTGAAAAGCTGACCTCTTTTCCACGAATTATCAAATGGGGTCCCATCAGTCAAGGCACCAAAATAATTGGCAAATACTTCCTGACCTGGTTTTGGTTTAGCACCAACACCTTCTTCGTGAATGATATATTTGAGACCAGAAGCAGTAGTTTTAATTTTACTATCCAATGCTCCCTTTTTATATTCTTTGGCTCGCAAGGCAACCATCTCGGCTATTTCAGCTTCTCTCGCCTGATTAGCGGCCATTGCTTGTTGCTTTTTCTGATTTTCAACTTCCATTTCAGCCATAAAAGCAGCCTCATCCTTTATTTCCTTTAAGGCTATATGGTAAGTAAGCTTATCAGATTTGAGTTTATTATTTGGAGGCAAAGAATCCCTTGGTATGTAAAGGGATAAACTATCTCCAATACTCATTTTCTGTAAAGCAAGCACCAATGGTTTTTGACCTGCATTTCTTCCAGAAAAATCTTCACTTATGAGTACCTTTTGTGGTTCCCCTACTGTAGTATTTGAAAACATCATGGAATCGCCATCCATTACATAGTAATTAAAATAAGCATATTCTGATACTTTTGGACTTTGCCCTCCATTTTTAGTATGGTTTACATATGTGTAACCAGGAACAATTTCTCCATCGATTTCAGATGAACCAGCAGACGAAGTCCCTGATTGTGAAGCGTCTCCGCAGCTAAACAACATAGCTAAAGCGAAAATAAATAGCAGATTTTTCATGTATATTATTTTTGATGCGCAAACATACCAATTTATCACATAAATTCTTAAATCTATCGTGAATTATAGATCAAATCCTTTAACAGATATCATCTGAAGGGATAGCGAAAATTAAGTCGGTGTTTGAGTTGACGAATTTTCTGAAAATTGCGCAGTTAGAATTTTCTTTAACTTTTTAAGTGTAGAACTTAAGCCCGTAAACGATGCACCGCCAGCGGCATTTTTGTGTCCTCCACCTTTAAAGTGCGCAGAAAGAATTTCATTCACTGCATAGTCTCCCTTCGAGCGCAAGGAAAGTTTTACGATCTTAGGTTGTTCAGATACAAAAGCGGCTATTTTTACATCTTCCAGCATGAGCAGATAATTGACAATACCTTCTGTATCACCCCTTTGAATGTCAAAATCCTCATAATCTTTTTTGGTAAGTGTTATTATGCCTGTTTTGATTTCAGGCAGTATCTCCATCCTTTTGTTCAAACAATATCCGAGAAGGCGAAGATTTTTTTCAGGTAAACTGTTAAAAACCAACATCTGAACCTTATCAGCGTCTACCCCACCTTCTAATAACTCCGCGCAAATTCTGAATAACTTAGGAGATATACTGTATTTAAAAGATCCAGTATCTGTAAGAATTCCTGTATAAATATACTCCGCAACTTTTCTATCAAGCGGTTGCTTGCTATCCATCATTTTTATGAAGTCAAAGACCAACTCACAAGTGCTACTCGCACTGGAATCTGAAAGGGTATATTGACTGAAATCTTTTGGGTGTAGGTGATGATCAATCATTGCTACAGGCACGTTCGATTTCGCTATGTACTCCCCCATTTTATCTATTCGATCTAGACCATTATAGTCTAGTGCAAAAATGAGATCAACATTATCAATAATCTTATTTACTTTTTTAACCTTCACATCATAAATCAAGACATCCTCACTACCTTCCATCCAAGCAAAATTGCCTGGAAAATCAGATGGAAACGAAACATAGACAGTATGAAAGTTGGCTTTGAGAAAATGCATTAGAGCCAAGGAGGAACCAACAGCATCACCATCTGGATTACGGTGAGAGGTAATGAGGATATCCTTAGGAGTAGATAAAAATTCTTGAAGTTGAATGAAATTCTGCATGCTTCTCTGGGTCGTTTTTCGATGGCAAATGTAAGGATATATGATTTAATAAATTACCACCTTCTGTAATGCTAATGTAATCTTGTGTTATTCGACAATTATTTTTTTGCAATGCCTGCATTCAATGCATTATTTTATTAAATTTGCCGCCAAATACAAATTAAATAAAATCACAACAGACATGGCAGGAAATAGAACTTTTACAATGATCAAGCCTGGCGCGGTTAAGAATGGCCACATCGGCGCTATTCTCGCTCACATTAACAAAGGCGGGTTTAAGATTGTTGCACTAAAACTGACTCATTTGAGTAAGCAGAAAGCGGGTGAGTTTTATGCTGTACATAAGGAGAGACCTTTTTATGGTGAATTAGTTGATTTCATGTCATCAGGTCCTATCATTGCAGCTGTTCTTGAGAAAGACAACGCTGTGGAAGATTTTAGAACTTTGATCGGCGCTACCAATCCTAAAGAAGCTGCAGAAGGTACTATTCGTGCTCTATATGCTACAAGTATCGGTGAGAATGCAGTCCATGGATCTGACTCTGATGAAAATGCAAATATCGAAGCTAACTTTCATTTCCCAGGAACGGAGATGTTTTAAGACCTATGCTTTAAAGAATAATTGAACATCCAAACCCTAAAGATTCTCAGCGTAATGTTGAGGATCTTTTTTATTTGGGATCATCGCCATTCCGAGAAAATTCGGAAGGCGTCGGGTGATCCACTGTATACCACCTACCAATCTTTGCACCTCGCCCATCGTGGTATGCCGTTTCTCCCCCTTGCTCCTAACGCGCCTTAGGTCCCGATCTTCCGTTTCACTACAGTCGAGACAGGCTTTGTCGTGCTTAATTGCCTGCGGCAAGTCGCGCTAAATATTTTATATCCATTTCAATTTTTACTTTATCTCTAAGATATAGGGCATCTTAGCTTGTACCCCTTGCAGCTGCTTGATCGCTTTCATTTCCTTGTAATAAGGGTAAAACGTGCTCAAATCCTGTTGGATAAATGCACCTATTTTATCATTGTCATCATTCTGTCCAGTCAGCTTATCTATAAGCTGTTGAGTTTGATCTTTCACCTGTGGATACTCTTTTATATTATAGTTTTCCAAGCCAGCAGATCTGGCTGCAATACCGATGGCATCATCCAAATCGCCCAGTGTGTCAACCAATCCATTTTTAACTGCCTTAGTACCTGACCAAACACGTCCTTGAGCAATTTTGTGTACTTCTTCTGTGGTCATATTTCTACCATCAGCCACCCTAGTTAAAAAGATGTTGTACATAGTATCCGTTGAATTTTGGAGAATTTCCTTTTGCAAATCATTGTGCTCCATAAAGATATTCTCATAAAGTCCTGCAGAAAGCTTTCCAGTTAGTACAGTGTCAAAAGTAATTCCTAGCTTTTCGTTGAATAATTTTTCTACATTTGGGATCATACTAAAAACGCCTATAGAACCTGTGATTGTATTAGATTCTGCTACAATAGTATCTGCCGCTGCTGCAATATAATAGCCACCCGATGCTGCTACATCACCCATTGACGCTATTACTGGAATTCCTTTGTCTTTTAATAATTCCAGTTCTCTCCAGATATTTTCTGATGCCAAAGCAGATCCTCCGCCAGAATTGATACGAACTACTACTGCCTTTATCTTATCATCATTTCTGATTTTACGAATCATTTTGGTGTATTTATTATCTCCAATACTGCCTAGCTCGGTTGGTCCGGAAAGTATTGTGCCTTCTGCATATATTACCGCAACATTTCCTTTTACTTTGTAGTCTTTCTTTCTCTTGTTATTTGATACATATTCAGACAATTCAAATACGTTTAAGTTATCGTCATCATCTAGACCAATTTCAGTTTTCATTGCGTCCAATACTTGATCGAAGTAAGCTACCTCATCTGCAAGTCCATAAGTTACAGCATCGTTCGCTTGACGAATAAGATACTGGTCAGCTGTATTTCGAAGAGATGATTTTTCTACGCCTCTCGAAACAGAAATGTCATCCAAAAACTCATCGTAAAGGTCATTAATATATTCTCGGATCTGTTGCTTATTTTTATCAGAGAGTTGCTCTAAACGATATGGTTCTGTAGCCCCTTTAAAATCCCCTGCATAGTATATTTGCATCTGTATTCCAGCTTTTTCGAGCATGTTTTTAAAGAACATAATATTAGCGGCGTATCCTTTAAAATCGATTCCTCCTAGCGGGTTCACAAATACCTTATCGGCAGCGGACGCTAAGTGGTAAGCACCCTGAGAATAATTCTTTGCATAGGCATAAATAAACTTATCTGATTCCTTGAATTTCAAAATAGCATCTCTTATCTCAGATCTAGTAACAGAACCAGCTTGCAGCATATCTACATCTAGAAGAATTCCTTTAATATTGCTATCATCTGTTGCATTTTCTATAGCATAAGCTATATCATGAACTCCCCAAATATCTTTTTGCTCCAATGAGAAAGATTCATTTTCAACATTGTTGGTTTTCTCTGGTATAGCATTATTCAATTTCAATCTTAGGACAGAATTTGATTTAGGGCTTTTAGTTTCATTCATCCCCTTGCTAATAAGCGAAGAAATACCTACTCCAAAAACCATAAAAAGGAGCATCATCGATAGAAATACTCCAAGGCAAGAAGCGAAAGTAAATTTAAAGAACTGTTTCATATGTTGGATCTATTATTAATTAGAGAAGTTTTTATGTATCGTTTAGAACCTCTGAGCGTCAAAAATAACAGTTATTCTATCATTTAACCTTCTTTTTTAGATTAAACGGTGGATTTGATTGACATAGACTATCCCGAAAAAAAAATTTGCTGTAAAAGTGAACTTTCAAAAGATCGGTATGGTTCTTGCACCTAAATAATGTCGTACAAGTACGAACCTCTCTACTAAAGATTTACTGAAGCCACAAAAAAGAAGATATTAAATTAAGCCTCTCTAAAAGACGCCTAGTAGTGAACAAACTTATCCTAAACATTATCCTTTCCATGACACTCTGTGTCTGCGGACATCGTATTGCCTGGTCTCAGAATACACAAATCATTGCCGCAGACCAAGAGCCCTACAATCCAGAGTCTCTTATTCGTAATTACTTTATTGGGGAAGGTGTTCAAATTCTTGATATCAAATTTGAAGGCAGCCCAAAAGCTACCGGCTATTTTCAAAATGGTCTGCAAGATATTGGTATTGAACAAGGAATCGTCCTCGGTACGGGAAACATCGATAAAATTGATAATCCCAACACTAGCGAAAGCTCCACACTGACCTCCAACACGGATGTTATAAATGCAGAATTAAACAATATTATTGGGATTGACACCCTTAAAGATGTGATCACTTATGAAATCACTTTCATTCCTTCTGCCGATACTATTCAGTTCAACTATGTTTTTGCATCAGAGGAGTACCCAGAATACGTTTGTTCTAATTTTAATGATGTATTCGGATTTTTTATTTCAGGTCCAAATCCAAACGGTGGCGACTATGCCTCCAAGAATATTGCCATAGTTCCCGGCACAAGTAACCTGCCTGTATCTATCAACAATGTAAATAATGGCATGGCTGGATCCAGTGGAAATGCCGCCAATTGCGCGAGCAATGCGAACCTTAATTATTCAGAATTTTACAACACCGTAAATAGCGCTCACTTAACGTTCGATGGTATCTTAGATCCATTTATTGCTGCAGCAAAAGTAGTGGCTTGTGAGACTTACACCATAAAATTTTCTATCGGTGATGCAAATGATTTTCTTAAAGATTCTGCCGTATTTCTACAAGGAAAAAGTTTCTCATCGAATGCTGTCGATGTAAAAGCGGTTACAGTAAGTGCTAATGGTACGATTACAGAAGGATGTACAGATGCCACTCTGGTATTTGAACTACCCTTTCCCGCAATAAAAGAAGAAATCATACCATTTAGTTTGATTGGAACAGCAATAAATGGCACGGATTACACCTCCCTTCCAAGTGACATTAGCATCCCACTAGGTCAGACTAGTGCATCTATTTCGATTTCTCCCATTGAAGACAATGAAGCAGAACCTTTAGAAAGCGTCGGTATTATAGTTACCAAAGGGGCGTGCAATAAGGATACTATATGGGTAGGCATAGAAGATAATTTATTGGCACCCCCTACAGCTGTTGACCCCATATTTTTATGCAACGGCAATACTACACAAGTGGACTTCACTATTCCTTTTGACCCACCTACTCCGAGTGTTTTTAAAAATCAAAATTCAATGAGAATTGAGCCTATCAACACGCCTATTTATTCTACTATCAAAGTCGAAAATATTTATCCTAGTACTTTAAATCAAACTGATTTTATACAAGTGTGTATTGATGAATTAAGCCATCCTTGGATTGAAGATCTTTCCATATATCTGTACGGACCAAACAACCAATTTATTGAACTTACCAGTAAAAATGGTGGTAACGGTGGCAATGGTACGGCTACAGATTTTTATCTCAATACTTGCTTTACATTCGATGCCAGTCAGTTAATTAGCGATGCTAATTTTGTACCTCCTTACATAGGTAACTTTCAACCAGAAGGTAACTGGGATGATCTTTTTGGAAGTTCTGCTTACAAGGTCAATGGAAACTGGAGACTCATGCTCATCGACGATTTTCAAGGCAGTGTGGGTACACTTTCTAGCTGGTCTATTCACTTCGGCAAGTCTTACGATATCAATTATTCTTGGACTCCTAATGTAGGTATTAGCTGCATAGATTGTCCAAATCCAACCTTCAGTCCCACTGAGTCACAAAATTATATGCTAAAAATTGAAGACAGTAATGGATGTAGCTTGGATTACGAAGTAATGGTGAATACTGGAGATGCTGCACCATCAGCTCCTACATTGCTTTGCGATAATAGTGAAAACAATACCTTAACCTTCTCATGGGAAGATGTACCAGGTGCTTTATCCTACCAAATAAGCGTAAATGGTGGCTTGTGGGCGGATCTTGATCAAGCGCAGATTTATATTGCTGATAATTTAGAGCCGGGTACTAGTATTACGTTAGAAGTACAAGCAGTTGGCGAATGCGCAGATGGCGAGATAGCAGAAATTAGCTGTGCTACAGTTGCATGTGCTATCCAATTGGAACAAATAGATATAGTTAATCCGAATTGCCATGTTACCAATAGTGGTAGTATTGAAGTATCTGCACAAAATGGTGTGGCCCCGATTACATATATACTAAGCGATGTTGATAATAATATTGGAGTTTTCGAAAATTTGGTAGCTGGTGAATATTTGATTTCTGCTATAGACGCAAACGGCTGCAAGGCGGACATATTAATTAGCTTAGAATCAACCGAAGCTATCCTTATAGAAGCGGAGATTGATCATGTCACTTGTGACGAAGAAACTGGAAGTATTAACTTAACCATTACAGGAGGTAATGGACAATTAGAATACCAATGGTCAGATAACTTTACTGGAGATGCATCCATGTTACTTCCGGGTACTTATGACTTAATAGTAATAGATGAATCTGGCTGCAGTCAAGCGCGTGCATTAACTGTCGAACGAACAGCTGATTTCATAATTAATTTTGAGGTCAAGCAGCCTGATTGTAGTGATGCCGCTTCGGGGCAAATTACGCTTTTTGCAGATGTTGCTAATTTACTCGATAATGTTGTATGGAATAATGGAGCTACTACCTCTACTCTTGAAAATTTATCAGCGGGTAGTTATATTGCTACTATTACAGATCAAATAGGGTGTGAATTAATTCAGACCTTTGAATTACAGGCAGCCAATGAAATAGAATTTCAATCCATCTCTGAAAATATAATTTGTCAAGGAGAGTCCTCAGGTCAAGCGAGCGTGAACATAACTGAAGGAAATGAGCCTTTTGAAATTAAATGGTCGAACGGTTCAACTGGTTCAGAAATTTCCAATCTATCACCTGGAATGTATATAGCTGAAATCTCTGATGGTAATGGATGTTCAGCCGTTGATACTATTTTCATTATGGAGCCTGAACTATTGGAATTGAGCAGTACTGAAGTGACTCCTATGAGCTGTAATAACGACTTTGGATCTATCTCTGTCAATGCTATTGGTGGCACACCTCCCTATAAGTACAGTTTAAACAACAGTGAACTTAGTGAGGAGTCTCAGTTTAACAATCTAGAGGCAGGCACTTATATGATCGAAATATTCGATAGCAATGGATGCAAGGCCACGTCGAATGAAGAAATTAATTTAATGGACTATGAAGAAATTAATTTACTCTTAGATGATTACATAAGTCTATCATTAGGAGATTCAGTGAGACTGAACGCCATAGTATCAAACAGGAATGGTAATATTCGTTTTGAGTGGTATGCATCAAATGTAAATATGCTCTCTTGTCTTGATTGTTATGATCCCATGTTATACGCGATACAGTCGGGTTCTCTTGAAGTCCTTGTTGAAGATGAGAATGGATGTTCAGTAATTCAATTTGCAACCATCCAAGTTGATAATACACCTGAAGTCTATGTCCCTAATGCATTTTCACCCAATAGTGACGGGATCAATGATAAATTGAATGTCTACGGTAAACAAAGTCAGATAGCTCAAATAGACCAGTTTAGTATTTATGATAAATGGGGAAATGAGTTATATACGGATGGCAATTTAGTTTTAAACAGTACAGCCAGCGGATGGGATGGAAATTACAAAGGAGCGCCTTTAGATAATGGTGTTTTCATCTGGACGCTTACGGTCACCTTAATAGATGGACGTACTGAACAATTATCAGGCGATGTCACTCTTTTAAGATAAGCTTGGCAGCATTCTTTGGTTGAGTTCGTTAGTAAGATGTAAAATCCACACTAACAGTAATCGAGTAGCAGCCATTATGACTAATACTTTTTTTAAGAATATTCTAATAATAGTCAATTGCTTAATAATCATTGCGTTAAGCTTTACTTCTTGCACCGACAAGAATGGTCTAGATTCTGCGTTAATAAATACTAGCGATGAATTCTCTATTGATCTCTTCCAAGATTTAGATGCGGCTAATGATGTATTAATTCTTCAGCTGAGTACATTTGAGATATATGATTGTAACAACTATTATATAGATTACGACATCACGCAAGCGGACTCAGAGATAAAAATCAATCTCCATCAAGTTAGACAACCTGAAACTTGTGAGGGTAACCCATCAGTTGCAACCTGCCAAATACCCATTAACTTAGAAACTGCACCATCTAACCAACTTCAAATCTGGTTTAATGATGAAATTTTTGATAGCGGTGTACTTGAAAATTCTGAAGATCATATTGATTTATCATTTGGAACCTCTTACGGAATTAAGTCATTTATCTCAGATCTTAATAAACTACCTGATGATGTTATAGTAGGCTTTTTTGAATTTAAAAACGAAAGTCAAGTTAATGCCATAAACCAACTTCTATCGAGTTTAGCTGAATTTACAGTACCTCTAATACTAGAAGACGGTTACTATGGACATTTCTCCGTTGTAGACCAACAATTTATAGCAAAATCTAATAATGATCTAAAAATTGGATTCCAATTAGATGTTGTGGAACTTGATGCGAAAGCTAAATTAGAGTTGATTACTTGGATAAATAATGAGTCTAACAAATTAGAGCCAGAGATTTCATTACAAATATTTGAAACTGTGCAATAACCTAACTATCCAGTTTCATATTTGCCTGTGATTTTTTTGCTCTACCTTCTGATAGATCAAATATCATCCCTTTTGCTAGAAATTCTTGATACCTAGATTCGTAGAATTTATACAAACGAGCAGGTCGGTGCGCAACTCCTTCTTGGACTTCACCCAAATCCACTAACAAGTCCATCGAAAGTATTTTCTTTCTAAAATTTCTCTTGTCTAAGGTTACTTCCAAAATAGCTTCATAAAGATGTTGCAAATCAGTCAAGGTAAATTTTGGTGGTAATAGCTCAAATCCTATCGGTTCTATTCTGACTTTTTTCTTTAATCGTTGAAAGCAGGAATTTAGAATTTTTAGATGATCAAAGGAAAGATCATCTATGTCCTTAACCTTAACCCACTCCGCCTCGCTGGCAAGTCTAGCAGGATTTAGATTGTATGCATGTATGGCAATAAGAGAATAATACGCAACTGTTATTACTCGACCTAAAGGATGTCTATCTATATCCCCGAAAGTCGAAACCTGTTCAAGATATACATCTCTAAGCCCAGTTAATTCCTCCAGAACTCTAACCGCTGCATCATCCAAGTTTTCGTTTTCATTGACAAAATAGCCAGGCAAACCCCACTGGTCACGGTAGGGGTCTTCTTTTCTTTTTATCAGTAGAACTTTTAAATCATCCTTATCAAATCCGAAGATTACATTATCTACGGTGACGGGACTTTTAAAGAATTTATCTAGAAATAGCATGATAGAGTTTTGTTAACACAAATTTGTGAAAAATATTGGTTTTTTATCAAAATTAAGGCTCATTTCGCTATTTAAATTAACTTGCATCATGTCCAAAATAAATCTTATAAGCGATACTGTTACTAAGCCAAGCAAAGAAATGCTGGAATATATGCTCAAAGCAGAAGTTGGAGATGATGTATTTGGCCAAGATCCATCCATAAACGCATTAGAAGACTATACTGCGGATTTATTTGGAAAGGATGCTGCCATCTTCTGCCCGTCTGGTACAATGACTAACCAAATAGCCATAAATGTTCACACACGGCCTTTGGATGAAGTTATCTGTGATGTATACTCTCATATATATCAGTATGAAGTCGGTGGTTACAGTTTCAATAGCGGTGTGGGTATAAATCTCATACAAGGAGAAAATGGAAAAATTACTGCCGCTCAAGTAAAAAAAGCAATCAAACTAGACTACGATTGGTTACCTGAAAGTAAATTAGTTGTGCTAGAGAACACTTGTAATAAAGGTGGAGGAAGTTATTATACTTTGGAAGAGATTGCCCCCATCAGAAAGGTATGTGAGGAAAATGGATTGATCCTGCACTTAGATGGAGCTCGGCTATTCAACGCCTTAGTAGAAACTGATGAGTCGACAAAGGATGTAGGGATGCTGTTTGACTCTATCTCAATTTGTTTATCCAAAGGATTAGGTGCTCCAGTTGGCTCTTTGCTCATTGGTTCGACTAAAGATATTAAACGCGCGAGAAAGGTGAGAAAAGCCTTAGGTGGAGGTATGAGACAAGCAGGATATTTAGCTGCGGCTGGACTTTTCGCTTTGAAAAATAACATTCCGTTACTTAAAATAGACAATGAACGTTGTCGAGAGATTGGCAATATATTGCAGGAGCAAGATTATGTAGAACAGGTACGACCTGTACAATCCAATATAGTGATCTTCGATCTGAAAGAGTCGATAATGGCAGATGATTTTTTAAAGTCCATGAATGATAAGGGAATTATGGCTTCAGCTTTTGGGCCAAACACCGTTAGATTTGTTACTCATCAGGACATTACGGATGCGCAGATTGACCAAGTTAAATCTATAATTACTAGCCGTTTCGCTTTTTAATTTCGTCTCTGATTTCAGCTGCTTTTTCATAATCTTCGTTACCCAAGACTTCGCTGAGCATGCTCTCTAATTCTTCCATAGTGTTGCCCGCTAATCCTACCACTCCTTTGACTTCCTTTTTAGTTTGCTTTTTCACTGGCTGACTAGTTGATTCAAGCGAATCGTCGTTGTCTTCTAAGATTACACCAGCTGCATCTAAAATAAATTCATAAGTATAGACAGGGCATTCAAAGCGAACTGCCATAGCTAAAGCATCGGAAGTTCTAGAATCTATTTCTATTTCCTCTCCGTCTTTACTGCAAATAAGTCTTGCATAGAAGATACCATCCAGCAAATTATTGATAACGACCTCTTTGAGTTTAACGTCAAAAGTTTCTAGAGTATCCTTAAAAAGATCGTGTGTTAATGGTCTGTTTGGCGTCATTCGCTCCATCGCTACAGCTATTGCTTGGGCCTCGAAACCACCTATAACTATAGGCAACCTTCGTACGCCATCCTGCTCACCTAGTACTACTGCGTAATTATGCGACTGGGTAACGCTATGCGATAATGCTACTATATCTAAAGGGACTTTTTTCATAATTCTCTTTTCGCGATTTTGCGGCAAAAAACGTGTATTGCAGCTCCATAAAGAGCTGCAATATACATGAATTTAAAGATACTAAATCTTTAAAAACTATCGTATTAATTATTCTGTGCATTAAATTCTTTCAAAGCAGCATTTAATCGTGGTACTACTTCAAATAGATCTCCGACTACACCGTAATCTGCATTCTTGAAGAATGGTGCCTCAGGATCCTTGTTTATTACTACAATTACTTTACTAGAGCTTACTCCTGCTAAATGCTGGATTGCGCCAGAAATACCAATTGCAAAGTATAGATTGGGTCTAATAGCTACACCTGTCTGTCCTACATGCTCATGATGAGGCCTCCAACCTGTATCTGCTACTGGTCTACTGCAGGCAGTAGTAGCACCAAGATTAGCAGCAAGTTCTTCAATGATTCCCCATTGGTCTGGGCCGCCCATGCCACGACCTGCTGAAACTACACGTTCCGCCTCAGGCAAAGGTACTGTTCCAGAAACTGTCTTACGCTCTATCACCTTTGTTTTGGCAGCAGGTATATTCAGTTCAAGTGTCTCTGGAGTAACATCTGCACCCGATATTTCAGGCTGTATGCTGTTACCCATTAGAGAGATAACCTTTATATCTGTGGTTAAATTGTAAGAAACGACTCCTTTTCCACTAAAGACGTTTTTGTCAACTACAAAACCGTCAGCGGTAGATGGTAAAGCTTTTGCGCCAGATACTACACCAGCATCCATTTTTGCAGCCAAACGGCCTACTATAGATTTACCAGTAGAATTATGTCCAACGATAATAACCTTTGCGCCTAACTTTTCCGCTGCTTGAGCAATAGCCGCTGTATATGTTTGGCTATCAAATTTTTCAAGGTTATTGTCAGTTACAGTAACTACTTTATTTGCGCCGTATTGACCTAAGATGCCAGGATTATTAGCTGAACCTATTACTAGGGCAGCGCATTCACAAGATAACATCTCCGCTACTTTCTTGCCGTAGGTTACGACTTCAAAAGCCGGTTTTTTAAACTCACCTGAATTATTATCTGCAAGTACTAATACCATGTTGTAAATTAATTTTATAAGTTTCTTAAATTACTTTTGACTCTTCATGAAGCAGACGAACTAATTCCGCCATATCTTCAGGATTAATCATTTTGATCGCTCTGTCTTTTTCTACCACTTCAAACTTAACTACTTTTTCTTTGTCTTCAGCTGCGACGGCGGCAACTACATTCAACGGCTTTTTCTTTGCCATCATGATTCCACGCATGTTGGGAATTCGCTGTTCTGCCATCCCTTTCGCGGCACTTACTACAAATGGTGTTTCTACTTGAAGTACTTCCGTACCGCCTTCTATTTCCCTATTTAGAGTAGCTGTCGTACCGTTCAACTCTAGTGAAGAAGCATACGATACAAAAGGTAAGTCTAGCAGCTCGGCAATCATACCGCCTACTAAAGAGCCATTATAATCAATTGATTCTTTACCCGTAAGGATAATGTCAAAGCTTTCGCTTTTTGCGTAAGCAGCAATTTGCTTGGCTACAAACAATGCACTCGTAGGTTCTGCATCAATACGAACCGCATCCTTTGCTCCTATAGCAAGTCCTTTCTTGATCACTGCATCATTAGCAGCAGGCCCAACATTCACGATAGTCACTGTTCCTCCAGAACCCTCTGTCAATTCTAGTGCTCGCACTAATGCGTACCACTCGTCATAGGGGTTCATAATGAATGAAACTCCGTTGGTATCAAATTCCGTGTTATTATTCGTAAAGTTGATGTTGGCAGTAGTTTCTGGTGTTTTACTTACACAAACTAGAATTTTCATATTTTATATTTAATAAAGTCCTTTATTTGCATACGAAACGCTTGCTAGGAACAATAGTTTATTTCAAAATTCGCACAAAGATAAAATTTTACTAATATTAAGCTTGCTTAACTTTACGAAATTTCGCTTATACTGAATTATACACTTATCTCTCCCACAAATAGATCAAAATGAACAGATTAGCCCAATTAAATGGTATGCTTACTGAATCTCCAAAAGACTGTTTCCTCTTATTCGCCATTGCTAAGGAGCATGAGAAAGCCAATGATTGGGATAAAGCAATTCTATTTTACGAAAAAGTAGTAGAAAACGATGCAAAATATGTGGGGGTTTATTATCATCTAGGTGCGGCCCTCGCGGAGATTGGTGAAACCGAAAAGGCCTTGAGCACCTACCGAACTGGTATAGAAGTCTGCAAAAGTGTAGGCGATCAGCATGCTCTGAGTGAGTTGAAGTCTTCCTTGATGAACTTGGAAATGGAGGATTAGGAAAGAATCTTTGAGATTCCATACTATTTATTTTCTAGGCTTGATAAATTAAACGCTAGACTATTTCTACACTTCTTTCTGCTCCCAAAACTCAAACTCTATATTAAATTCATTGATATTTCAAGCTGTTTTGGGGCCATGCTGACTTATTCCGAACGCTTTCGGAATAAGTCAGCACCGCGCTCTGCGTCACCAGGTCCTAAGCCTACCCGCTACCCTAGCCCAGGACTCCCGTGAAAATACGGGATGACTACGATCCCTTGTCCAAGGGTGAATGTTTGGTCCTCTCAGAAAACGCACCAAACCAAAAATGTTTCTTTTGGCGATATTTTTCATTTTCTCAAAAAATACCTTCTGAAATCTAAAATAACACATGTATTTTGATTCAAAAAATCAATTTCTATTTAATTCTAATTTGCCAATAAATTATATATTCTTTTTGATGTTGGTACATCTATTTTATTTCTTCCAGCAGTTCTAACTATTATCCCAATCTTAGCATCTAACTCTAACTCATTTCCAGCTAATTTATCATTTAGCATTGAGCTTCCCTTCGTTTCAGAATAACTCTGTAGCTTGGTCAATAATTGATTATTTAGCTGATCGCCAACATTAATTCCTTCTGATCTTGCAACTTCAATTGCCTCTTTTACAAGTTCTTTAAACTCATCCAATCGAGCAGCGTTTTGAAACACAATACAAGGCATTTCATAAATTGCTTGAATGGAACCGATCGACGAACTTTCTATCAGCTTAATCCACTGAAGCTCTATGAATGAACTTGACTTATGGATCTCCATGCTTGGATCGATGAATAATTCGATAAATTGATCCGCAATTTTATTTTCAGGAAGAATAATTTTTGGATTTCTGAATTGCTCATAAGTATCTGGATGTGACTCAATGCGCTGAATTGAACAGTCTATTATAGTTTCCAGTAAATTTTCTGGACTTGAAAATTGCTCATATCTTTTTGTCAGATATAGCCCATTCTGAAAAATGGCTACTTTCGTATCTGGTCTAATAAGTTCCTTTATAATTGGAATTGCATCTTGAAAGTGATACTCTTTTAAACAGACTATCAGCCAATCTAATTTTTTATCCGCAGGTGAAGAAATTCCTATCCGGATATCAATTAGCTCTTTTTGAAATTTTATTTTAATCTTGTCCTTTTTACATCGACTAAAATAAAAGTAGTTATTAGCCTGATTACGAATTAAATATTTCGTTATTAATGCACCAATTGCACCTAATCCAAGGATTCCAATATTTTTCATTGTTTTGATTTTGGTGTTGCTTGAGAGTGACTGACGCTGGCGCATATGGATTTTCTATGCTTAATTCTTACAAAGTCTCCACATCAATCGTCATCACTAATGATCTCGATTTATCATCATGAAAACAATTTTGTAAATAACTTATTCTAACCAACATAATACGCCCCCTCAAAAACCTTCGTAGCTGGACCAGTCAGCCAGATATCCTCAAAGCTGCCATTTTCACTTTGATTAAAGCTTACTCTTAAATCTCCACCTTTGGTTTGGATCTCTACTTGATGTTTTCCTTGAGGCATTTTCTTATGTATAGCGTAAGCTAGGGCTGCAGCGGTGACGCCTGTGCCGCAGGACAAAGTTTCGTCCTCCACTCCCCTTTCGTAAGTAGCTACAATGAGCTTTCCATCTACGATTTCAACGAAGTTGACGTTAATTCCCTTTTCTTTAAACTCAGTGGAGTATCGGATAGATTCTCCTTGAATCTTTACATCGATGTCGTCGATGTCTTCAACAAAAATAATGTAGTGGGGGGAGCCTGTATCTAAAGTATAGTAGTCCTCTCCACTGTGATATTCATTTACTTTATTCATTAACAAAGATATGGTACCGTCTGCATTGAATCTGGAAGTATGGGCACCGTCTATTGCTAGAAAAGAATGTTCTTGTGGTGCTAAGCCTACTTGATTGGCAAAGGCAGTGATGCAGCGTCCACCGTTGCCACACATAGAACTGGTGTGTCCATCAGCATTGAAATAAACCATTTCATAATCGTAATCACTACACGATTCTAAGAGAATCAGTCCGTCTGCTCCAATGCCGAACTTGCGATCACAAATGCGCTGAATAGTAGCGTGATCTTGAGGAGAAATATACTGATTTTTTCGTTGATCGATAAGCACGAAATCGTTGCCCGTGCCTTGATATTTTGTGAAGGGTATATTCATATTTGACTAATGAAAAAGTTCTACTGGATTTTCTTTATCCTCCATCTCGTGAAGCTTAACACCCATCTTGTTGGCTCGATAAATAGCAATCGTCAATAAAAAAAGTATTAGACCTAATCCGATAAAGGAAAATTTCCAGCCCCAAATGTTTCCAAGATAGTGCTTGTCAGGGTCTTCTATTTCTTCTTTATTTTGATCCATTTTTTTATCTGTTTACATGTTTATGAGTTCTTCTCGAAATCTATTGATACATTAGTATTTGCACATCAGATTTTAGAAATGAAAATTAAATAGATTAACGTACAAACAATTATAATTTCAGAAATTACTAATTTGTATGAAGATGGTTTATTCCTAATTTATGTAAATCTATTTCATATAACCTCACTGCGAAAATAAGCATATATAAAGAAAAAACTACTTTTGATCTGGATTATAGCCTTTAAGCATGAAAATTATAATAATCTTCAAACTAAATTGATCTTATTATAAAAATGCACATCTATAAATAGATTAGCAGCGTTATATTCATTCATTTTGGACTAGCGATGCGAAATGGTGAGGCCCTTTAGGCCGAAGACTCCGACCTGAAGCGCTAAAGCTGAAGATCGGAGGCCGAGCTGACCAGCGAGCCATGTAGCGTAGCGACCCCGCTTGAGAAAATGCAGTCGGGTTGGCCCATGGAGGCGAAGATAGTCGGGTAAGCAAAAGGGGGAGGCCCCAAAGCCTTATAACACGAGATGAATTGACCCTATAGCATGAAGTAATATTTAATGGCATAGCGTTTGAATATCAATATATTAGATATATAAATATAAATTATGAGAAAGTATGGTTTAGTGATTGGAAGTTCCCTGTTGAGTGCCATCCTCGCTATATTTATCTACAAGATGATAGAAGGACCACGAACGGTAATCTACCAAACAAATCCCAGTCCTGCTTATACTTCGAGCAACTTTGGAGGCCAAGGACCTCAAGGAGTTAATGCTTATAGACCCTTCATCTCCTCCTCTCCTACTAACTTTACCAGTGCTGCAGAATCTGTAGCGCCCGTAGTCGTAAATATAAACTCGATAGATAATCGTCGTTTCTGGGAATCTACTCAAAACTCTACGGGTTCAGGCGTAATTATTTCGCCCGACGGATATATCGTCACCAATAATCACGTGATTGAGGATGGAGATAAATATGAGATTACTTTGTATGATAAAACAGAATACATGGCAACTTTGGTAGGTAAAGATCCATCGACAGATCTGGCTTTATTGAAAATAGAAAGTGAGCTAGAAGTTCCTTATTTACCCTTTGGAAATTCGGATTCGTTGCGTGTAGGTGAATGGGTGTTGGCGGTGGGTAATCCTTTTAACTTAAGCACCACAGTCACGGCTGGAATAGTCAGCGCAAAAGGTAGAACCATAGATATCCTACAAGGGAAAAATAGTATAGAATCGTTCATTCAAACCGATGCGGCTATCAATCCTGGAAACAGTGGAGGAGCACTCGTAAATACAAACGGTGAGTTGGTTGGGATCAATACTGCCATCATAACTAGGACTGGACGGTACGAGGGTTACTCGTTCGCCGTGCCTGTCAATCTGGTGAGCAAAGTGATAAATGATTTGAAAAACTATGGTGTAGTGCAACGGGGATTGTTAGGTATAGATATGATAGAAGTGAATGGAAGCATTGCTGAAAAGCTAGACTTAAAAGAGATAACAGGTGTGTATATCAACAGAGTGGAACCAGGGGGTGGCGCTGCAGAGGCAGGCTTGAGAGAAGAAGATGTGTTGCTAAAAATCAATGACAAGAAAATAGATTCTGCACCGAGTTTGTCAGAATTTATAGGGATGCAACGTCCTGGAAATACACTAAAAATAGAGTTTTTGAGAAATGGTAAAAAGATGGTTGCAGATGTTTTACTTAGAAACGAAAAAAATAGTACAGATTTTGTCACGGTTGATGTTAATGAATTTGATGTGCTTCAAGATCTAGGATTTGAGCTGAGAGAACTTAGTCAAGATGAAACTTTGAGACTAAATATCGCAGGTGTAATGGTAAAGAGTGTATATAAAGGTAGTCCGATTGCGCGTACCAACATGGATCCAGGATTCATTATCACCAAGGTCAACGATACGGTAACGACTAATATAGAGGAAGTTATAGAGCTCATAGATGCAGCAGAAGATAAAGTGATGCTAGAAGGAATCTACGAACATTTTTCTGGTGATTATTTTTACGCATTTAAGAAGTAATTTTCAATCCTAATAAGTATTTTTATGGATGGGAAAGAACGATCTGAATGCGAGTATAAATAAAGATGAGAATAAGCTGGGTGTCAGCCGCATGCAAAGAAGGCTGGAGCGCATCTATCAGGGTGGCGGAAAAGACAAAATAACTAAACAGCATAGCAGGGGTAAAATGACCGCCCGAGAGCGCGTCGATTATCTGACAGACGACAATTCCTATTTTTTTGAACTCGGTGCATTTGCAGGATTTGGGATGTACAAAGACCACGGTGGCGCTCCAGCTGGAGGCGTGATTATGGGTCTTGGATATGTAGCTGGCAAGATGGTCATGATAGTAGCCAATGATGCAACTGTCAAAGCGGGTGCTTGGTTTCCGATCACAGGTAAGAAAAATCTTCGTGCGCAAGAGATTGCTTTAGAGAATAGAATCCCACTTATATATTTAGTAGATAGCGCAGGTGTATACTTGCCGATGCAAGATGAAATCTTCCCAGATAAAGAACATTTTGGTAGGATGTTCCGAAACAATGCGGTTATTTCTTCTAAAGGGATACCGCAGATAGCTGCAATTATGGGCAGCTGCGTTGCTGGCGGAGCCTATTTACCTATCATGTCGGATGAGGCATTAATCGTAGAAGGAAATGGATCCATATTTTTAGCCGGCCCTTATCTGGTAAAAGCTGCTATTGGAGAAACTGTAGACAAGCAAACCCTAGGTGGTGCAAATACACAAAGTAGCATTAGTGGTGTCACCGACTATATAATGAAGGACGATGCGGAATGTCTAGATACCATCAAAGACTTAGTGGGTAAAATGGGAAATCATAAAAGGGCTGGTTTTGATAGGATTGAGACTAAAGAGCCTGCATTACCTGCTGCAGAAATATATTCAAATTTTCCAGCGGAGGCGACTAAACCTTATGACTCGCATAAAATACTCCAAAGTATAGTCGACGAAGGAAGTATTACCGAGTACAAAAAAACATATGGCAAAACCATCATTTGTGCATATGCACGCATCGATGGTTGGTCAGTAGGTATCGTTATGAATAACAGAGAGGTGGTAAAGAGTGCAAAAGGAGAAATGCAATTTGGAGGGGTAATCTATTCCGATAGTGCGGACAAAGCCACTCGATTTATTTTAAATTGCAATCAGAAAAAAATCCCGCTTGTATTTATGCAAGATGTAACGGGCTTTATGGTCGGTACACGATCAGAACATGGAGGAATTATAAAGGATGGCGCCAAGATGGTGAATGCTGTAAGCAACTCTACAGTTCCTAAGTTTACAATCGTAATGGGTAATAGCTATGGCGCTGGAAACTATGCAATGTGTGGTAAAGCGTATGATCCAAGAATGATAGTTGCCTGGCCTACTGCGAAAATAGCGGTGATGGGCGGAACTCAAGCTGCTAAGGTGCTTACTCAAATACAAGTACAATCTCTGAAGAATAAAAATAAGCCTACGGACGAGAAGGCTCAAAAGAAATTATTTGATTCTATAAAGGCTAAGTATGACGAGCAGACTTCATGCTACTATGCAGCAGCCAGATTATGGGTGGATGCAATCATAGACCCTGTAGATACAAGGCAGTTTATTTCCACTGGTATTGCGATGGCGAATCACGGCAAGGTGAAGAAGTTCAATGTAGGCGTAATGCAAACATGATCAGCTCCTTGCTGAGAAGGGCTTAAGATTGTGTTTAGTTGGTATTATTATTTATATACTGAGTTGATGTCTAGAAATTAGACACCATATTGTCTGCAGCAACTTGAGTAACGTCTACTATAACATTGACCCCATAAATAATACCAACCCAAAGCACTACTGAAAGCATGAACCCAAATAGGGCTCCTTTGATAAAAGATGGTCTCATTCCTTGAATTTTTACTAATTTTTCCACGATGTCGGTTTATAAGTTTGTAATCGTGATATGTAGCAATGGGATGCTATTTATTTCGGTAATGCTAAGATAAAAGAATTATTTGTATTGTTTGCTGCTTGGTCACAAAATTTTCAACTATTAAGTCTTTTATCTAACATTATAATACTTGAACAGATAGAAAAATGTTCTATACAAAATAAAAATTAACTTAAAAAGGTGGTAATAAAGTCTTTTTTAGGCTAAAAAAGACTAGAAGAAGGCAGTTTTTGCCAGATATTCCAGTAAAAAGGGAATACCCATAGAGCATTCCCTGCGTTTTGCATTAGCAAAACTAAATTGGATTAGTATGAAAATCTTTAATTAGAATCATTGAGTTCGGGATTGAAGTATGTTCTCTTAACTTTGGAGTTAAGACCTTGATTGTCAGTGTTAAAATCTGACAACTTGACTAGAAGGCTTAATAATTTTTCAGAAATAGGTCTGAATGCTTCAGGAACAAATTTGTTCGATGTCATTTTTGATATTGGATTATAATTTGTAAAATGTAGTACAAGCATAATATACATCAATTGACATATATAAGCAACCGAAACAGCCAAAAAGGCGTGGAAAAATTAGTAAAAACCGAAATATTACTCTTATGACGGTATCTACGCAATAAAGTAACATATGGATCACAATTTATTATTTAAATAAGCCCCACACTTGATCTTTTGGCAATGGCGCAGTTATTTTAATACGCTCTTTCTTGACTGGATGCTCAAACTCCAAACTATGACTGTGCAAGTGAATGGTAGCATCAGAATTAGCTTGTGTGAATCCATATTTCAAATCTCCCTTAACAGGACATCCTACATGCCCGAGCTGCGCTCTGATCTGATGTGATCTGCCCGTATGTAATTCAATCTCTAAAAGAAAGTGTCCAGCTAGCCGACCAATAACCTTATAATCTAGTTTTGCCTCTTTATAGGTAGTATTATTTTTCCCCATGCGATCAATTACATTAGAAGTGTTTCGTTTTGGATCTTTCTTGATATAATGTTTCAAGCTACCACTCAAATCATGTGGAGATTTATTGGTGATAGCTAGATATTTCTTGCTTATCTTTCTCGCTTTGAAAATTTCATTCATACGGGATAAGCCTTTAGAAGTCTTAGCGAATAAAATAACCCCACTTACAGGACGATCAATTCTATGAATAACACCTAAAAACACGTCTCCTGGTTTATTGTATTTTTTTTTGATCCAGCTTTTGACATATTCCGTCAGTGGCTTATCTCCTGACTCATCACCATGTACAAGCCAACCCCCTGGTTTATTGACTGCAATAAGATGATTGTCCTCATATAATACACTAATGCTGCTGCGATCTTTCTTCATAATTGTGACTAGTAAGCTACAAAATTAAGTTTAATCTTGGAAACGAAAAGATATATCTTTACTGCTAATATAAATAAGCACATGAAAGTAACAATTGGTTTTTCAACCTGCCCCAACGACACCTTTATGTTTGATGCATTAATGCATAAGCGTATTGATACAAATGGTATTGAGTTTGAGCCTGTAATGGCAGACATCAAAGTGCTTAATGATATGGCTTCCGCAGGCAAACTAGACATTACTAAACTTAGTTATCATGCCTACACAAAACTGCTCAAGGACTATGTATTGATGGATGCTGGCAGTGCACTAGGACATAATTGCGGTCCTCTCTTAATCAGCAAAGCACCTATCCAAAATGATCAAATAAAGAATCGATCCGTCGCAATACCAGGAGAATCAACTACTGCAAATTTACTCTTTTCGCTTGCTTATCCCGAGCACAAAAATAAGCATGTAATGCTATTTAGCGATATTGAAGATGCAGTGATAAGCGGCAATGTAGATTTGGGCTTAATCATCCATGAAAACCGATTTACCTATCAAGAAAAAGGATTACATAAAATAGTAGACTTGGGCGAATATTGGGAATCGACTTTTGACTATCCTATACCCTTAGGTGGTATCGTAGCTAAGCGAAGTTTAGGAACCGAGTTTATAAAGAAAATTAGCAATATGATAGGTCAATCCGTCCAATATGCATTTGACCACCCTACTGCGTCTCAGGATTTTGTGCTCAAATATGCCCAAGAAATGGAGCCTGATGTCGTAAAGCAACACATCGCATTGTATGTCAATGACTACTCTGTAGCTTTAGGCAAACGAGGACGAGGAGCCGTTGAAAAGTTATTTGAAGTAGGTATCGCTCGAAACATCGTACAAACGGCAGAATTTCCCATATTTATGGACTAAGTATTTAATGCAAAGATTAAAATAAAAATTAACTTTGGTCCGCTAATATAATTAACATAACCAACACTGAAAAAATGATAATAGGCGTTCCTAAAGAAATTAAAAATAATGAGAACCGAGTTGCCCTTACCCCAGCAGGAGCCAACGAGCTTGTAAAGGACGGGCATCAAGTATATGTGCAGAAAACAGCTGGCGAAGGCAGTGGATTTTTTGATGAAGATTACGAAGAAGCAGGGGTTAAAATACTTCCTTCAATAGAATCCGTATATAAAAAGGCGGAGATGATCATCAAAGTGAAGGAGCCTATCAAAGAAGAGTATAAACTCGTTAAAGAAAATCAATTGGTTTTCACTTACTTTCATTTCGCCTCTCATAAGCCTTTGACTAATGCAATGATAAAATCAAAATCTATCTGTCTAGCCTACGAAACCGTAGAGATGCCAGATAGATCTTTACCACTGCTCGTACCTATGTCAGAAGTAGCAGGACGAATGTCCATACAGCAAGGCGCAAAATACTTAGAAAAACCACAAAAAGGAGTTGGTATATTATTAGGTGGTATTCCTGGTGTACAGCCTGCAAAAGTGATGATTCTAGGGGGTGGAGTCGTAGGTATGCAAGCAGCAAAAATGGCTGCTGGTTTAGGTGCCACAGTAACTATACTAGATATCAATTTAGATAGACTCCGATACCTTGATAACATCATGGCAGCAAATGTAAACACCATGTACTCGAATGAATTTAATATCCGCAAACTGATTAAGAATCATGATTTGATTATTGGTGCAGTATTAATCCCAGGTGCCAAAGCGCCCAATTTAATCACACGAGATATGCTCAAGGAAATGCGTGCTGGTACAGTACTTGTGGATGTTGCAGTAGATCAAGGAGGATGTTTTGAAACCACAAAGCCCACTACACATAAAAAGCCCGTTTATATTATAGATGATATAGTACATTATTCTGTAGCGAACATGCCAGGCGCAGTGCCGTATACGTCTACTATCGGACTTACAAATGCAACGCTGCCATACGCCCGCAAATTGGCTAACTTAGGTTGGAAAGAAGCTTGCATGCAAGATCAAGGTTTAAAATTAGGCTTAAATATCATCAATGGAGATATTGTATATAAGGGGGTATCAGATGCTTTTAATATGAAGTACAATTATGTTGAGGAATACCTATTAAAATAAAAAATTATGTTAGTAGAAAATAAAAAAGGGTCACAGGAATATATTGAATTAGAAGATAAATACGGAGCACATAATTATCATCCGCTACCAGTGGTCTTGAAAAAAGGAGAAGGTGTGTATGTATGGGATGTAGAAGATAAGAAATACTTTGACTTTCTATCCGCATACTCTGCCGTCAACCAAGGTCATTGCCATCCTAGGATTATCAATGCACTCAAGGAGCAGGCAGAAAAGTTAACATTGACTTCTAGAGCATTCCATAATGATTGCTTGGGTCCCTACGAAAAATATGTTACGGAGTATTTTGGATACGATAAAGTACTTCCAATGAATACTGGTGTAGAAGCAGTGGAGACGGCCATTAAGATGTGCAGAAAATGGGCTTATGAAAAGAAAGGTGTTCCTGTCAATCAAGCTAAAATAGTTTTCGTTAATGATAACTTTCATGGACGTACCATGGCTATTATTTCTGCTTCAGTAGATCCACAGAGTACTACCAATTTTGGTCCTTATATGCCAGGCTTTATTCTTATTCCATATAATGATGCAAATGCGCTGGAAGAAGTACTTGCCAGTGATCCTAATATAGCAGGATTCATCGTCGAACCTATTCAGGGAGAAGCAGGTGTAATGGTGCCAGATGCAGATTACCTCACCCGCTGCAAAACAATTTGCGAAAAGCATAATGTGCTATTGATCGCAGACGAAGTACAAACTGGAGTAGCGCGCACAGGTAGACTATTAGCTACATGCGGAGACTGCACTTGCCAAGGTCATTGCGAAAACAAACCACAAGTAAAACCAGATATCCTTATCTTAGGTAAAGCAATGTCGGGTGGTGTATTTCCAGTCTCGGCAGCATTAGCGGATAATCATATTATGGAATGCATAAAGCCAGGCGAACATGGATCTACCTTTGGAGGAAACCCACTGGCGTGTGCGGTTGCTATCGAGGCACTTGAAGTCGTCAGGGATGAAAAACTTGCTCAAAACGCTTTTGCATTAGGTGAAGTATTTAGATCCAGAATGAATGATTTATCCAAAAAGACAGACCTTATTGTTTTAGTCCGCGGAAAAGGTTTACTCAATGCCATTGTGATCAACGATACAGAAGACAGTAGTACTGCTTGGGATCTATGTGTACTGCTTGCAAAAAATGGATTATTGGCTAAGCCAACCCATGGTAATATTATCCGCTTTGCACCACCACTAGTTATGAATAGAGAGCAGCTGAATGATTGCTGCGACATTATAGAAAAAACATTTTTGGAGTACCAAGCTTAATCAAGCTAAACTGTTAATGTGGCTTTGGGGCTGCCCCTGATAAACGCTGCAAAAAGCGTCTATCAGGGTCGGATCATCCGCTACTATTCAGGAGCCATCTACACTATTCAGCCATTCAGCAAGCGATGTCTTATCAGCCACCGCTTGCTGGGCTTCATTAGTGTATCTGTATCCATCATACCGCTACTACTCCTCAGCCAAAAAATTCCCTAGTTAGACTCAAATATTTATACTAATTTAGCTGTATGAAGAATCTATCCATCTACATTTTATTTCTTGGATTTATACTGACTAGTTGCGGAAACGATTTCTACTTGACGAATCAGGCAAATCTGTTGATACTGCAAGAAAGAGCTGAGCTTAAAGCGGCCTTATCCTTCAATTCTTCTCAAGTAGCGTATAGTCCGATAAAACATTTGGGATTAAAATCCGACTTTGCATATATGGATTTTAGTGAATATAATACACGAGGACGCCTATTTTTGGGGACATTGGGTGTTGGAACCTACTTTTCAAAACCCGTAAAACCACTTTTTCCCAATAAACGAAAGTTGTTTTCCAACCCTCAATTGTGTTCCATTGGCATCGAATTTTACGCAAGCGCCAGTCTAGGAAATTATAAATTTAATATAGATAATACGCGTTCTGTTTTTTTTCCCGGTTCTAGTCCAGGTTCAGGGTTGGGTATATTTGAATCAAAGATTTTCAAACCACATCTGAGTAGCCAGGTTTACTGGCAGTCCCGTTCTTTTACAGTCAACTTCGGTCTTCGCACTGGGCTTATTTATTATTATGAAGGATTTGCTTTCGGTGATTTTTCAGAATTTCGATTAGATCAAGCGCGTGATCTTATCGAAAATACGCCATTTTATTTAGTAGAATACGACCTACAAATTGCTAAAGGAAATAACAGAATTCAAAGCTTTATTGGTGTATCCTGGGGAAGTAGTTTCGGACCTTTAATAAATGGCAATGGCTCGGTGACATTCGGACTTAAAATGAATATTCCGACCATGATAGACAGTATCAAAAATAATAAATTTAAAAGACGAAGTCGTAAATAAATAAATAACTCTACTGACCTTGCTTTTCTTTCAGAGTCTTTTATCCAAAATAAATAAACAAATCGCACTTTGAATTAATAAACTCCAAGCCGATTGATCAAAATCAAGAATTTTGAAAACCAATTCGCTCTAGAGAAGGCATATTCAAAAGTAAGAGAAGATAACCGCAGAGCAGCCTGTTACGATTTTCCCGAGTTAAATCTTTTAGTAGTGGGTGGTAGCCCACGGAAATAGGCAATCCAAAATCCATTTTACCCTGATTTTTATTTGAAATTCCAATTGTTATCGGAAGACAAATTGTATCATGAATCAACCCGTTTTTAGCGTAAAGTTTAAAAAAGCGGAGTAATTCAAACCTTTAATTTTGATTAACTGACTATCCGCTGATGTACACCAATGTTGTTCTAAAATGCCAAGTCCTGAAATGCTTGTCCTGCCTTACTTTTTGCGGGGGATGAAATAAATTAGGTATATCCAGAAGTAGAAGGTGATAACCACAGAGCAGCTTGTCCCGATTCTCGGGAGTTAAATATCATTAGCCGTGGGTGGCAACCCACGGTATTAGGCAAACCAAAATCCA
>ENA-ORXT01000075-ORXT01000075.1-marine-metagenome-genome-assembly--contig:-NODE-75-length-149583-cov-29.808409_pt1 | contig 149583 bp, 134 predicted proteins | sample MGYA00237868_ERZ511482 | MGnify/ENA metagenome assembly ERZ511482 | reverse complement strand
CGCCGCACAAACTGCCGCACAACCAGCCGCCGCAGAGACCAGCGCAAGCATCACCGCCGCACAAACAGCCGCACAGACCGCCGCCGCAGAGACCAGCGCAAGCATCATCGCCGCACAAACAGCCGCACAAACAGCCGCCGCAGAGACCAACGCAGGAATCATCGCCGCACAGGCGGCCGCTCGCCCAGATTGGTATCAGACTGACTTTTGGGCCGATTCGTAGGCAGTGCCGTCACGGCCGCTCTCGATCCGCAGCACCAACGTCAACTACCTGAGTGCACGTCGGCTTCTGAGCCGCCGGTGAGCCAGTACAGGACATACGTGACAAACGGGATGGCCAGGATGAGTGGGATCTCGGCGTCACCGTCGCTCCATCCGGCACCGATGGATATCGCTGCCGCAGTGTTGGCTGCGAGCATGATTGCGGCGGCAACAAACACCGGCTTGCCACGGGGAGCGAAGAATTCGTCGTCGAGCATCGCCCACGCGACGGCCAGACCGACGATGGGATTGAGCACGCCGATCAGAGCCTGCTCCCACAGCACCGCTCTGCCTCCGAAGAGCCCGGCGAGCGCCACGAGGACAAGCATGGGCACGCAGAAGACCACGACGACCGTGGTCGCCCCACGCACACTGGGCGGGCCGGTTCTCCCCGGCTTACCCTCAGGAGGAAGGCGAGGAACGATCAGTTGACAAGCTCCAGCGTTGGGACATCGCCAGTTGCTTCGAGGCGCACCTCGACACCGCACATATCGTTCGCTCCGAGCTCGGCCATCGTATCGGCGTGACGAGTGTGGGCATAGGTCCGTTCGCCCCTCTCGCTCATAACGGACACAATGGCAACCTCAGGCGAGTCCGACCGACCGTAGCTGAGCGTGTACGTCTCGACCGTGCCGGTGGCCGGGACAGATGTTGCTTCGGTGCGCGCCCCCAATGCATCCACCTCGGCTTGCGGGCGTTCGTATCTGAACGGGTTCGCCGGCGGCTCCGACCCGAGCACCATGACGGATTGCTTGGTGAAGTATCCGCCGTTGCCGGTGAGCAGCGCAGTTTCGTTGTCCGCTTCGCGCAACAGGTCGACTGCGGTGGCCAGAGCATGGAGGCAGTACGCGTTCATTGGTCCACCAGCAAACGTCAAGCCCCCGGTGATGGTCCACGGGCGGTCGGCACTGATGCCAAGTTCGCGTTGCGCCACCTGCACTGCCGCAGGAAAGCAGGAGTAGAGATCAAGCAGCCCAATGTCGTCTGTGTTCACGCCCGCCAGTTCCATGGCCCGCTGTCCCGCAATTCGCATCGGCGCAGAAGCGTCCAGCTCCCACCGGCTGGTGGTGAACCTGGTGTCGTTCGCTCCGGCCCCGGCCATGGGAAACACCCATCGGTCGCGGGGCACTCCTGCTGCTTCGGCGACTGCCACCGAACACATGACGACGGCAGCGCCCTGATCGACGTTGATGTTGGACGTCATGAGCTTCGGGTACGGCGAAGCGATCATGCGGTTCGAATCGGAAGGGGTTGCGATTTCGGCAGCGTCGACACCAGAAGTGATCGCAGCGTGCGGATTGAGCGAAGCAACATCAGCGCCGATTGACCAGAGCTCGGAGATTCGAATGAGGTGCTCCGCCGGAGTCTCGCCGTTGCGATGACGGAGCGCTGTGTCGGCCATGGCATAGAAGTTGATTGGCCAGTTCACGAGCGCAGCGCTCTCCACGTCGTTGCTCATTCGTATTTCGGCGCCCACAGAGCGTTCAGGAGCGGCGTCGGGACGTTCTTGGAGATAGGCGGTTGTGCGGCCAGCCTTCTTGTCTCGGCGCCGGGTGCGCATTGTCTCCGCAGAGAAGATGATGGCCGCGTCAAGCTCACCGCTCTGGATGGAGGATGCAGTCATGCCGGCGACGTCGTAAAACCAGTTTCCGCCCTGTGGCGCCATCGACGTCTCGGCCTGTCGCATGCCGAGCTGCTCACGCACCAGATGCGCAGGGTCGGTGTAGGGCCAGATGCCTTTCACCGTCCGTAGCGATCCAATCTTTGGAGCAAGCGCCGCTGCTGCTCCGGTGTCAGCCAGGGCCTTCTGCGCCATGCGCACCATCAGCTCGATGGGTTCAGCATCGCCGTCGGTCACGTTCTGTTGGGCAGTCCCGACGAGCACGGGCGTTCGGGGGTCAAGTGCGTTCATGACCCGAGGCTAGGCAAAGCGGGCCGGGGCGCAGGACATCATGGCAGATCTTCGCATTTCGTTGTCGTGTCATCATGGATCGGTGACCTCATCAACCGCTCCAACGGTGGACGACTTTCGTGCCACCTGCGCCCAGTTCATCGGAGCCTCGCAGCAGCGCGGTTCTGCCTGCCCCGAGTTCGGTTCGATCATGCCGCCTGCGATGTTCGAACAGGCTCGGGCGTGGCAGCGGTACATGTTCGAGCAGGGTTTCGCCGGCATCCACTGGCCCGTCGAGCACGGCGGGCGAGGCCTGTCCGGCGAGCACAGTCTCGTCTGGGCGCAGGAGTGCGCACGCGCCGGCGTCGCGCCGTACATGAACTTTCAAGGCATAGCGCTCACCGGCCCGGCGATCATCAAATACGGCACCGAAGCGCAGAAGACCAGATTCCTGGAGCGAACACTGTCGGCTGAAATCGTGTGGTGCCAGCTCTTCTCCGAGCCGGGCTCCGGCTCCGATCTGGCAAGCCTGAGCACACGAGCACAGACAACCGGCGCCGGGTGGTTGGCCACCGGACAGAAGGTGTGGTCCTCGACGGCGCAGCTCGCTCAGTTCGGCATCCTTATGGCCCGCACAAATCCGGACGAACCCGCCCACCGGGGCATCTCCTTCTTCCTGTTTGACATGTCCTCCCCCGGCGTGGCCGTCCGTCCCATCAAGCAGATGACTGGCGATTCGGAGTTCTGCGAGGTATTCCTCGAAGAGGCACCCATCAGCGCAGATGACCTGCTCGGCCCGCTCCACGGCGGATGGACAGTTGCAGCGTCGGTGCTCGCAGACGAACGGTCAAGCGTTGGCACGGCCTCGTTCGGGTTGAACCGCCGCCTGAATACGCTCGGCGCGTCAACGGATCAGAACCGGCTGCTCGACCTGCACGCCCGGGGTGGGGCTCTCACCCATCTGCTCGGACGTACCGCAGGCAACCCGCTGCTTGGCCCACTCTCCAAGCTGGGCATGACCGAGATGTCATCAGCGCTGAGTCGCTATGCCATCGACGCACAGGGTGCCGACGGCATGCTCATCAACAATCACACCGAATCGTTCCTCTACGCCCCTGGCATGCGAGTGGCCGGCGGTACCAGCGAGATCCAACGCAACCTCATCGGCGAACGCCTCCTCGGCCTCCCCCGCGAACCCCGCCCCTAAAAGCTCGGTGTCAGAGCGCGGTGTCAGACACTGTTCGTTCGCTGGCTTACATTTTGGGGCCCGGTTGGCGCAGGACGCCCTGACGGGGTATGCGGTCAGACCGGGTCCGGCTTCAAGCATCGCCAGATTTGAGTGCCCGCCGTAGAAGAACGACCTACGCAACGATTCGGGTGTTTCGGGTTGCGGCGCTTCGGATTACTCAACTGGCTCTGGCACAGGACCAGCGTTTCACACCCGAGTAGTGTCCGAACATGGCCCTCTTTGACGAACTCACGCAGCGTCTCCCAGCGGAGTGCATCCAGACCGATACCGATGTTGTTGAGGCGTACAGCAGGGACAGAGCCGTCTTCGAATCCAACGGCACCGCGGTCATTCTGGTGATGCCCCGGTCCACCGAGGAAGTGGTTGCCGCGGTGGATGCGGCCAATGCCGCAAACGTGCCGATTGTGCCCCGCGGTGCCGGCACAGGCCTGACCGGCGCGGCGAACGCCAGCGACGGCTGCCTGATTCTCTCGCTGCATCGCATGAATCAAATCCTGGATATTGACGAGACGAACCGCATGGCTCGAGTGCAGCCGGGTGTCATCAACTCTGACCTGAAGAGGGCTGTGTCCGAGGTCGGGCTGTTCTATCCACCTGACCCGGCGTCGTTCGAGATGTCGAGCATCGGCGGCAACGTCGCCACCAACGCTGGCGGACTCTGCTGCGTGAAGTACGGCGTCACCCGCGACTACGTGATGGGCCTGGAAGTGGTGCTGGCCTCGGGCGAGGTCATGAAGACCGGCCGAAAGACCATCAAGTCCACAACCGGCTTCGACCTGACCGGACTATTCGTCGGATCCGAGGGCGTGCTCGGCATCATCACCGAGATCACGGTGAAGCTCGTCCCCGCTCCCCCGCCCCCGGCCACTGCCGTGGCCTACTTCGACGAGCTGGAACCCGCCGGCAACGCGATCGTGAAGATCTTTCGCGAAGGGTTCGAGCCGTCCCTCATGGAGATCGTCGACCGAGCGTCGCTGCGTCAGGTTGAAGCGGTGTTCCCCATGGATCTCGATGTCGATGCGGCATGCCTGCTTCTCATGCAGTCGGCCGGCGACAACGCTGTCGAGAACATCAAGGCGATGTCCGACATCTGCTCGGCGAACGGTTCCACGTTCGTGTACCACGTCGAAGATCCGCACGAAGGCGACATGCTCATTGAGGTTCGCCGCAAGGTCTGGCCTGCTTTCGAGCACCTCGGTAAGTCGCTGATCCCCGAGGATGTCGCTGTGCCGCGGGAGCGTCTGCCTCAACTGTTGGCCGGTATCACCGCCATTGCCCAGGACCGGAACGTAATGCTGCCCACCATCGGCCACGCGGGCGACGGGAACATGCACCCGCTGCTCGTCTTCGACGGCACCGATCCGGACGAAACTGCGCGGGCCAAGCTTGCGTTCGCCGACATCATTCACCTGGCGCTAAAACTTGGGGGGACCATCGCTGGAGAACACGGTGTTGGCACGCTCAAGCGAGAATTCATCGAGCAGGAACTCGATGAGATTCAGCTCCGCACCCAACGAAGCATGCGCACCCTGCTGGATCCACACGGCCGCTTCAACCCCGGCAAGGCCATCTGAGCTGAGGCCCGCAACTTGTAACGGTGTGTCTGACACCGCGCGCATGAAGGCCCGCAACTTGTAACGGTGTGTCTGACACCGCGTGGTGTCAGACGAGGTGGCCGTTGTCGAGGCGTATCTGCACGTCGGCGGCGGCGATGAGTTCGGCGTCATGAGTGCTGGATACAACAGTGACGTTATCTGCAGCGAGTTCGCCCAGAGCGCGAACCAGCGCTGTTCGTGAATCAGCGTCAAGTGCGGTGGTTGGTTCGTCGAGCAGGAGCACTTCAAAGGGACGAGCTGTCGACACGATGAGCGATGCTTTCTGACGTTGCCCCTTACTCATAGATCGAGGGAACTTGGCGAGCAGCTCCGACGCATTAAGCGCTTCAATCATCTGCTGACTGGCCGTTGATTCGACGTCCACCTTGTGCAGCCGGGCGACATAGGCGAGCTGATCCGCAAGCGTCAGGTCATCAAACAATGCCGGTTGATCAGGCGCGAAGGAAACCAGCGCCCTTGCCCCACGGGAACCCGGTTCCGCGTCACCAATCCGCACGGAGCCTTCAGTTGGGCGCAGGATGCCCGTGACCACGAGCAGCAGCGTCGACTTGCCTGCGCCATTCGGGCCAACCAGAACCGTGGACCCGCCCGGTCCAAGCGCGAGTGCATCAATGTCCAGCGCTGCGACAGCGCCGTACAGCACACGAAGGTCCGTGAGCCCGATCCTTTGCGTTGACGTCATGTCCCGGCTCCGAGAGATCGTTCGAGCGGGTACGAGGAAAGGGCGAAAGCGGTGAGCATCAACGCTCCGATCAGGTAGTCGAGCGGCGCAGCAAGCGGCGCCGCCGAGAAGAACTGGTGGTAGACGAGAATTGTCGTGGCGAGAAGCATCAGCGGCCCAAGGAGCGCCCGCGCCCACAGAACGTTACTGAGCATCTTGGGGCCATACTTTGAGAGCAGCGCGGCCACGTCCGGCGACCCCAATCGCGACTGCACTGAGCCACCAAAGGCTCCCATGGCGCAAAGCACAAGGACCCCCACGACACTCCTCGGTGCATTCGAGATCTGTCCGACAGCTGCAATGAGACCGAGTCCCGCAGCAATCAACGCAGCCGTGAGTACCTGGCCTCGAAGGATGACACCCGACCCGCGCGGGTAGTGCACCGCAAAGGTCATCTGGTCAGCGGTAGCAGCCACTGCGCCCGACAATTCGATACCGATGAAGAGCGCACAACCAGACATCGCCAGGGCAACCACGCCCTGCGAAAGATCGCCCAGCCAGAACAGCGCTGCGAGCGCCCCGGTCAGAACGACGAGCCGTGCCAGATGCCACCCAGGCGTGTGTTGCACGCCAGCGATGTGACGCCACAGTCCGAGCGGCAGGCGATTCCACGCCAGGTAGCGCTCGGTCCCGAATGGAGGCTGCTCCGTTGCATGGCGCAGATCCAGGACTGCTCGCTGAAACTGCAACTGCTGCAGCGAAGACCGCATGGACTCAACCGCCGTCGCCCTCCGCCACATCGGTTCAATCGGAGCGAACGGCACAACCGCGGCGCCCAGCAGCGTGCTCGCAACGGCGACCGCTCCGACGACGCCAAGACCCGCCCATGTCCTCATGGACACTCCAACAGCAACAGCGACGACGACGATGGCAACCATCACGAGCACGCCGGCTCCTAATCGGACGCGCAGTTCAGGCTGGTGTGTGGCAACCATGGTCGACACGGCAAGAAAGACCGCGGCCCACGCGGCAAGCAGCGCAGCAACTGATGGCGGCACAACAGATTCGTAGGTGAAGACCGCAGCATCGGCGAGCACGCTGACGACGGTGGCCATGACCGCTGCGGCGATGGCCCACGCAGCGGCCTGGCGGATCAACCACGGCAGCAGCAGACGACGCCGACTCACCGGCGACCCAAGTTCATGCAGGATCACAGGGCGAGTGACCATAAGCGGACCTCCACGCGCACCCGACCACAATCCAGCCCCAATTACAACGACGACTATCACGTCGAAGGCCTCGGCAAACTGTGCCCATGCGCTTGGCAGAACAATGCTGAGCACCTCGGCGTAGAACGGCAGAAACAACCAGGCCATGCCGGCCAGGTAGAGCCGGTAGAGGTCATCGCTCAGCCGTGACGACGGTGTCAGCACAGCCCGAGTTTAGGTTCTCTCCCCTGGCACCTGTCCGTCAGCCGACGAGATGTGTTACTTCGGCGTCATCATTCGCCAGCCCGTCACACTGACGAAGGTTCGACGATCTGCCAGAGGAAGAACAGCGCAAAGAAGCTCCGCGCAGCCCAGAGCCCAGTGCGAATCCAGTTGGTGTAGATCAACAGGTTGATCTGTTCCGGGTCCCAGCTTTCCTGAAGCCTGCCGTGCAGCGGTGCGTACCAGAGTCCGGTGGCCACCCACGCCACGGCAAGTAGCAGTCCCGCCAGGAAGACGACGCCGCGGGACAGTCCCGCCGGGGTATCCACGAAGAGCCACAGTGCAAGCAGCACTTCGGCAGGGGCGAGCACTGCCAGGCCAACGACGATGCGACCCGCATGATCAGCGGCATACGGGGGGAACGATGCCTCATCGACGCTGCGGAACTGGGGATACACAACCAGTTGCACCGCCAGCAGAAACCCGGTCATCGCCAGCGTGAACCCGGCGTGGGCAAGAACCAACAGTCGATCAGACATGTCGGGAACGTAGCGCCCGCAACGCGACAACGCCCGATCGAACCCGAGGAACACAGAGTTCCCGGACGTGGTTTAGTGGATTGTTTCCCTACCTAGATAGCTTTTCTATCTAGCTTGGTTTACTATCTAGTTATGGCACCGAGGAAGAGCAAGAAGAAGGCAGCGGTACCGGTCGACCCCGACGCACGGCGCAGCCAATGGCTCAAGGGCCTTCTGGAGATCTGCATTCTTGGCGTGCTCAGCGGCGGCGAGGCCTACGGGTACGAACTCCTGCAACGCCTCGATGAGGCCGGCCTCGGAAGCATCAAGGGCGGCACGCTCTACCCCCGCCTGGCTGCCCTCGAGGCTTCGGGCCTGGTCGAGGTCGAGTGGCGTGCCGGCGACGGCGGCCCCGGTCGCAAGTACTACCACCTCACTCCCCTCGGCCAGTCAACCCGAATCGAAGCCGCCGCAGAGTTCCATCAGTTCAGCACTGTTGTTGACGGTCTCATCGCCGGGGACACGCAAAGGAAGACATCAGCATGACCAACGAAGCGACCCTTCCCCCAAACGTCGAGCAGTACCTCGGCGCTGTCCGTGAGCATCTGGCTCTGCGAGGAGTTCCCGCCGCGACGGTTGGCGCGCAGATCCAGGAGCTGAAGAACCACCTGGTGGACAGCGGCGCAGACCCCGTCGCCGAGTTCGGCTGGCCGGACACGTACGCCGAGCAGGTGGCTGATGCAATCGATACCCCCGGATGGGTTCGGTGGGCGCGACCTGCGCTCGCCTACATCAGCACTGCCCTGCTGATGCTCGGCATCACGGTGATTGCCGGAGGCCCGGTAGCGCCGGGGGGACCGCTCAGGCACTGCGTCGGCTGAGGGTTTCGTACTGGCCTAACATCCGTGCATGGATCTGACGTACCCGGAAGAATGCGAAACGTTCCGCGAGAAGATCAACACTTTTCTCGACGAACACCTGCCCTCGAACTGGAAAGGCATCGGCGCGCTCGAAGGTGACGCCCGGTCCGCCTTCCAGGCTGAGTGGCGCGAGACGCTGCGCGGGGCGAACCTGCTCGCTGCGAACTGGCCAGCCGAATATGGCGGCGGTGGACTTTCGCACCTGGAACATGTGGTGCTGTACGAGGAGTTCGCCAAGCGAGGCGTCCCCACCTCGGGTGGCAATGACGGGTTCAGCATCGGCATGGTGGGCAACACCATCCTGCACTGGGGCACCGAAGAGCAGAAGGCGCACTACATCCCGCGCATCCTCGACGGTGATGACGTCTGGTGCCAGGGCTACTCCGAACCCGACGCTGGTTCTGACCTTGCAAACCTCGGCTGCAAGGCCGAACTCGATGGTGACGAATGGGTCATCAATGGCCAGAAGATCTGGACCTCTGCGGGCCAAACAGCGAACATGATCTTCACGCTGTGCCGCACCGACCCTGACGTCACGAAGCACACCGGCATCTCGTTCATGCTCGTCTCGATGGATCAGCCCGGCGTGGAAATCCGACCGATCACCAACATTGCCGGCCACGATCACTTCAACGAGGTGTTCTACACCGATGCCCGCTGCCCCAAGGAGAACGTCCTCGGTGGCCTGAACAACGGCTGGGCCGTGGGCAATACCCTCCTCGGCTTCGAACGTGGTGTCGGCGCAACAACCGCCTCACTCCCCTTCCGAGCCGAGCTCAACGCGTTTATCGAGATGGCCCAGAAGCTGGGCAGGACCGACGACCCACTCGTGCGCCAGGACATCGCCCGCTTCCACACCGCAGTGGAGATCATGCGCTTCCGCGGCTACCAGGCTCTCACCCGTTACCTGGCCGGTCAGACGCCGGGACCCGAGTCCTCCATCGGCAAGCTCTTCTGGAGCCACTACCACCAGGCCATCACCGAATCCGCCATGAACATGGTTGGGCCAGCCGGCATGGTCGACTTCGGCCAGGACACCCGCGGCGGTCTCGGCCCTCCCGAAATTGGTACGCCAAACACGGTGGCGAACTGGATGTCCAGCTTCTTCATCGCCCGCCCCGGAACCATCTATGCCGGAACCTCTGAGGTGCAGCGCAACATCGTTGGCGAGCGGGTGCTCGGACTTCCGAAGGAACCACGGGCTGACCGTGGTTCATGGAAAGAAAGTCAGGCCAACTACACCTGATTGCCCCACTGGTCCTGGCGGCGCCTCACGTGTTCTAGCGTTGCGGTCATGAACGAAGCTTGGATCATCGACGCATGCAGGACGCCTCGCGGCATTGGCAAGAAGGGCAAGGGCGCGCTCGCAGACATGCACCCGCAGCGTCTTGCGTCCACCGTTTTGAAGGCGATGGCCGAGCGCAACGACCTCGATACCAGCCAGGTTGACGACGTCATCTGGGGAACCTCCCTGCAATCGGGTTCTCAGGGCGGGGACCTTGGTCGCATGGCGCTACTCGACGCCGGCTACGACACCCGGGCCAGCGGCGTCACCCTGGACCGTTTCTGCGGTTCCGGCATTACCGCCACCAACCTCGCGGCTGCCACGGTGGCGTCCGGCATGGAAGACCTGGTCATCGCTGGTGGCACCGAGATGATGTCCGGATTCGCAGAAAACAGCCACAGCCCGCAGGGCAGGACAATGGCTCGCGGCAACATGCACCTCGATGCCCTGCACCCCCAGACGAACCAGGGCATTTGTGCTGATGCAATCGCCACCCTGGAGAACATTCCGCGAGAGGCACTCGACGAGCTGGGCGCAGAGTCCCAGCGACGAGCCGCTGTCGCCATTGCCGAAGGTCGATTCGACAAGAGCCTCGTTCCCGTGTTCGCCGATGACGGTTCGCTCCTCCTCGACCGCGAGGAGTTCCCTCGTCCGGGGACAACGGCCGAGCAGCTTGCCGGTCTCACTCCGTCATTCGAGAAACTGGGCCAGTTCCCGGTTCGTGAAGGCGGCCCAACCTTCAACGAGCAAATCGAGAACAAGTTCAGTGGGTTGAAGATCAAACACGTCCACCACGCGGGCAACTCCTCCGGCGTTGTCGATGGCGCCGCCGCGCTTCTGATGGCGAACCCGGCCTATGCCAAGGCGAACGGCATGACACCCAGAGCCCGTGTTGTGGCCACCGCGAACATGGGTGATGACCCAACGCTCATGCTCAACGCGCCGGTGCCTGCGGCCCGCAAAGTGCTGGAGCGGGCTGGAATGACCCTCGACGACATCGACCTGATCGAGATCAACGAGGCGTTTGCCGTTGTTGCCGAGAAGTTCATGCGCGATCTTGATGTCGACCGCGACAAGGTCAACGTCAACGGAGCCGCCATCGCTCTCGGCCACCCCATTGGGGCAACCGGCGCGGTCCTTATCGGCACCGTGCTCGACGAGCTGGAACGCCAGGACAAGCAGTTCGGCCTCGTTACCATGTGCGCGGGCGGCGGCATGGCACCCGCCATCATCATCGAACGCATCTGACCCGGACGGGTCGGGGCAACGATCCCGTTCCCCTCCCGGCAGCGTTGCTGTTTTGAGTGGCGTTGCATAGTGCTGCATGGCCACAGCGGTGATGGCTACAATGCGACGTCGGCGGATGGAAGCCCAAAGGGCATGACAGGAGTAGCAATGAGAACGAAAAAATGGATTGCGGTCGCCGCGTCTGCGGCACTCGCCGCGACTGGTTTGGCGGTCGCAACCGGCTCGACAGCGAGTGCGGTCAACATTGCGGTCACCGCGGGGGACGCCACCAGTCTGCGGACCGCAATCACTGAGGCCAATGTGAACAGCGAGGCCGATGTCATCACCGTGCCGGCTGGCACCTACACCATCGCCAGCGCAGGTATCGACGATGACAATACCGCTGGCGACTTCGACGTCGCTCCCGGCGGGGGCTCCGTAACCATCAACGGAGCCGGAGCCGGATCGACCATCATCGACGGCGGCGCCATCGCACGTGTCTTCCATGTACTGGACGGCGCAACCCTCATTCTCAACGACGTAACCATCAGCGGCGGGGTGGGCGAAGGTGCACCCGCAGGTACCGGTGGCGGCAGCGGCGGCGGCATCCTCAATCAGGGCACCCTGCAGGTAAACAATTCGGTCGTAAGCGGCAACGACGCCGAGCGGGCGGGCGGTGGCATCGAGGTCTCGGCTGGCGCCGCAACCACCCTCACCAATACCGATCTCTCGGGCAACTCCACAGGTCCCAACCCCGGCAACGGCGGCGGGCTGCATATCACCGGTGCCGGTACGCTGGTCATGACCGGTGGAACGGTTTCGGGCAACGTCGCCAGCTCCGAAGGCGGTGGCGTCTGGAACGGCGCATCGACCATGGTGCTGTCCGGTGTGACCATCACAGGCAACGAAGCAGCCGGTGACGACGCCGACACCGGCGGCGGTGGTGTCTTCAACGAGGCCGGCACTATCACCGTTGACAGCGGCACGATTGCCGACAACGACGCCACCGGAACCTCAGGTTCAGGCGGTGGCATTCTGGCCAACGTCGGGACGACGACGATCGTCAATGGGACCGCAATTACCGGCAACACGGCTTCTCGGGCCGGTGGCGGTATTGAAACCGTTGGCGACGCTTCGCTGGACCTCAACGGGGTCAACCTGTCGGGTAACACCGCAAGTGCCAACCCCGGCAACGGCGGTGGCCTGCACGTATCCGGTGCCGGCACGATCTCGATTACTGACAGCCAGGTGACTGGCAATACCGCTGCCCGCGAAGGTGGCGGTCTTTGGAACGGTTCCGGCCCGATGACGATCACCAACTCGGCAATCGACGACAACGTGGCCATGGGCGCCGCAGCCCACGACGGCGGCGGCGGCATCTTCAACAATCGCGGCACGGTCAACGTCACCGGCGGCACCATAAGCCGCAATGACGCAACCGGAGCGGCTGGTTCTGGTGGCGGCGTGCTCAGCCTCGCTGGCGTGCTGACCGTCAACAGCGCCACGATCGCTGACAACACCGCCAACCGGGCTGGTGGCGGCATCGAGGCCAACGCCGACGACGGTGACGCCGATCCGGCCGCAGTACCGACCACTTCGAACCTCAACGACGTCACGCTTACCGGCAACTCCGCTGGTACCTCACCAGGTAACGGTGGCGGGCTGCACATCACCGGCGAAGGGCTGGTCACGGTGACCCGTTCGACCGTCGATGGTAATACCGCCGTCGAAGGAGGCGGGCTGTGGAACTTCGGCACGTCGGCCATGAACGTGATCAACTCGACGGTGTCGAACAACACTGCGACGGGTACCGACGCCAGCGATGGCGGTGGCGGCTTGTTCAACAACGGTGGCACGTTGAGCACCCAGAACGTCACGTTGTCGGGTAACACGGCCACTGCAGCAGCAGGCGGTGGCGCAGTCAAGTCAAACGGCGGAGCTGTTGAACTGTGGCAGTCGACGCTGACGGCCAACAGCACCGGCGTCAACGCTTCAGACGGCGCCATGACACTGGCTGGCTCGATCGTGGCCGGTAACACCGGAGCCGACTGCGAAAGCGCGGTCAGTTCCAACGGTGGGAACGTGACCGGCTCGACCTGTGCCATCAGTGGCGCCAGCGATCTGACCAACGTGACCGACCCGGGCCTCGGCCTGCTCGCCGCCAACGGCGGCACCACGCTCACACACCTGCCTCAGGCAGGTTCGGTGGTCATCGACAGTGGTGCAGCCACATGCACGACGGCGACCGACCAGCGCGGTTCGGCCCGACCGTCTGACGGCAACAACGACGGGACGTTGCGCTGCGACGCGGGCGCCGTCGAGGTTCTGTCGACGGCGGTCGTCCCACCGCCGCCCACACCTACTGCCACCGCGGTGCCGGCAGTCACCGCCACACCAGCACCGGTTGTAGTGACCGCTACAGCAGTGCCGGTTGTGGTCACGCCGGTTATGCCGGCGTTCACCGGTTGATGCTCAGCTGTTGGGTCCCGGGTCGCCGCCGGTTTCATCACCGAAACCAGGAGCCGTGTCATCGCCGAAGCCGGCATCATGAAACACTCTCCGCAGATGCGAACCTGGGACCACGACAGCGGACGATTGTTTGATCGGAAACGTGACTGCCCTGGCGGTCCTCATCGAGCACGGTGCCGATGAGGACCGGCGGGCCGGTTGGGCACCGCCACGAGGGTCGCATTGTGGTCCGAGGCCCGGTTCGCAGGGGCCAGGGATCCCGTTCACATCAACCCATCAACCCGACGAAATTGCGTCACGCTGGGCTCACCAGTCGAGGACGGTTCCTGGACACTCAGTCATTTGGTGTCCAATCGGCTCAGGATGCAGACCATCTCTCGACCACGAGGTCGACCACAACGTCGGGGTCCTGGTGGTGCAGGAGATGGCGGCCGTCAGCAATGAGCGTTGCGTGAGCGTTGGGTCCAATGACCGCTGCCGTTTCGGTGGCTTGCAGACTCGTCCCGTACTCATCAGCGTCGCCCTGGACGATGTGACACGGCACCGAGATGGCGGTCAGTTCGTGGCGAATGTCCCACGTCTCGAATGGCACGCTGGTCCAGACGCCACTCCATGCCTCGAAGATTGCGGCGGGGTCATCGTGGTGGCGACCAAGGCCGGCGATGACGCCGTCAGGATCGTCGCACAGACGTTGGATCTGGTCCGCTGCCTCAGCTTCGCGCCACGAATGGGCGGCGATAGCCAGCACTTGCGACACATTGCTGTGACGAGCCGCATGGAGCAGAGCGATGGAGCCCCCATCAGAATGCCCAACGAGAAGCGGCGCCCTGGCATCGACTGCGGCAAGCAGCACATCCAGCCGATCGGCTTCGATGCGAAGCCAGTCAATCGGCCACGGCCCCGTCGGCACCGGAAGCGACGCTCCATGACCAGGACGGTCATAGGCCAGCACGGTGGCGCCCGTTCGCCTCGCAATCTCAGCCGGTACGCCGCGCCATTGGGAAATCGATCCGAGCCCATCGTGCAGGAGCACGATCTGCGGTGGCCCCTCACCCCACACGGCGACGTGAATCTCTGCGTCGCCCTCGCACCCAGCATCAAGGCGCACAACCCGCCGGTGCGGTTCAGTCACGTCGGTCCCGTCCATTGCAGCCCTGTCCTCGGTGATCGGGGCTTCAGAGCCCGAATTCCTCCGCCAGTTCCTGACGCAGCACCCGTCGGAGGATCTTCCCCGTTTCATTTGCTGGCAGTTCCTTGCGAAACGCGATCTTCTCCGGCGTCTGCGTGGACCGCAGCTGCGCGCGCACGTGTTCCTGGAGCGCTGCCACTTCCACGTCTTCATCCCGAGCGAGCACGACCGCCGCAGCAATGCACTCGCCCCACTGCTCGTCAGGCAGACCGACAACCGCAGAGTCGTCCACCGCCGGGTGGGCGTTCAGCACCGCTTCAATTTCTCCCGGCGAAAGGTTCTCGCCGCCGCGGACGATGACATCGTCGAGGCGTCCGAAGAGGTAGAGGTAGCCGTGCTCATCCATCTCGGCGCTGTCTCGTGTTGGGAACCAGCCGTCGTCGGTGTGATCCATCCCGACGTACTTGCCGGACACCTGCTCGCCGCGCACCCACACCTCGCCGCGCTCCCCCGGTGCAACCTCTACGCCGGCCTCGTCGCGGATACTGAGCTCAACGGTTGGCAGGGGCTGACCCACCGATGACAGACGACGGGCAATCTGCGGATCCGAACTGGCGGCCGCTTCGCGGTGGTCATCCGGACCCAGAATCGAAATGGTGGATGCGGTCTCTGTGAGGCCGTACGCATTGACAAAGCCAACGTGAGGCAGTGCCTCCATTGCCCGTTCAATCACTGGGCGCGGCATTGGGCCGCCTCCGTAGGCAAGCAACCTGAGGCTTGGCAGTTGGTGATCACGGGTCTCAAGTTCGTCGAGAACGCGCGCCATCATCGTTGGCACAACCATCGCCTGCGTCACGTTGTGTTCATGGATGCTGTCCACCCATGCGGCCGGTTCGAAGGCTGGCAGATACACGCTGCGGCGCCCCGAGAACGCCGCTGACAGGCAGGCCGAGACACCCGCTATGTGGTACGGGGGAACCGACACGAGCGCAGCATCGTCCTCGGCCGCGGCGCCGAATTCGACGGTCATGAGTACATACGAACTGAGATTCTCATGGGCGAGCACCGCGGCCTTCGGGTCGCCCGTGGTACCGCTGGTAAAGAGCAGTACCGCGGTGGTCGACGGGTCTTCCGGTATCACCACTTCAGGCGCAGCGGCAAGAGCGGCTTCGAGTTTGCTCGTTGCGAGCAGCGTGACGCCATCGGGCGACCCAAGGCGATCAATCATCGCGTCGTCAACAACGGCCAGAGCTGGCGTGGTTCGACCCAGAACGCTCAACAACCGGTCATCGGCAAGTCGGTAGTTCAGCGGAACGAAGGGCACCCCGGCAATGGACGCGCCGAAGAGGCTTATCTGTACCGCTCGCGAGTTTTCGCCGATGAAGACCAGGTGTTCAGCTCCGGCCTGCTGCGCCAGGGCGCCGAGTCGTGTTGCCGCGGTGAGCAATGCCTCGGCGGTGACGTCGCCCTCCTGGTCGCTGATGAGTCGTCGTTCCGGGAACGAGCCGGCAACGATGTCGAGAATCTCGTGGGTGCGCATCGGGGCCGAGATTACTCGCGCTTCGGCATCGCCTTGTCAGCCACGCAGAAGCGGGCGCGTGAGGCAGGTTGGTCCGCCTTCGCACGGGATGCAGAGTTCGTTGGCATCAAAGACCGTCACGGTGCAACCGGCGGCTCTCATAGCGGCAGCGGTCTGCGGGAAGCCATCGACAGCGATGCAGGTGCGCGGACCGGTGGCAAGCACGTTCAGATTCAGCCCCAGGCTGGATGAGAACTCGCCATCGGGACCGTGCACAAGCGTGTACCCGAGTTCAACCATCCGTTGGTAGAGGGCCGTCGGCACGAGCGGCGCGTGCACCAGAGCAAGGTCGCGATCAAGCGGGCTGACAACCGACATCAGATGCAGACAAGCTTCCGGTCCGTGCATGTACGGCAGGTCATAGACCTCCACCGAAATGCCGTGTTCCCCGACGATCGAGATGAACTGTTCAATACCCGCCTGGTTCGTCCGAAAGCCGCGACCTACCGCAAGCGTGGTTTCGTTCAGCCAGAAGCAGTCGCCTCCTTCGAAGGTGCCGGGCGCTTCGATTTCACCAATGACGTCGATGCCCTGCGCCGCATAAAAGCGGCGGTGCACGTCCACCTCGCCCATTCGCAGGGCCTTGCCCGGGCGAAGCAGAACTGCGCCCGCCGGCACCATGAAGGACGGGTCGTAGGTGAAGACCGAATCGGCGAGGTTGTCGCCATCATCATCGAACCAGACGATCTCAGCGCCAGCGTCTTCCACCAGCGATACGAACGTGTCGTATTGAGATTGCAGTGCTTCGGCATCAAGCGGCTTCGCATAATGCCAAACCGTCGGGTCGGCGGTGAGGATTGCGCCCGGCCGCCGCATGCCGACGCGCTTGAGCGTGTCGGCCATGGAGTTCACTCCCCAGCTCATTCGTTGCCCTGCACTCGCTGGAGGTCGGTGTTGTCGGCGCTCAGGAGTCCGAGCGCGTCTGCCGACGAGATGGCCGTGCAAAACTCTCCATGCAGATTGGCGATGGTCATGTCGTGGACAAGCTCCGCGTCGTGGTCAATTCCGTCGAGCCCAATCCGGTTGGTTGTTGCGCAGGCGTCGTGCACGAGATAGGTATCGAAGCCGAGGTTGCCGGCCATGCGCGTCGTGGTCTCCACGCACATGTTTGTGAAGAAGCCAACAATCACCAGACGTTGGACTCCAGATCGTCGCAGTTCCACCTCCAGAGGCGTACCCACGAAGCCACTGTTGACGTCCTTGTCCACCACGATCTCGCCAGCAGCCGGCTCAAAGCCATCTTTCTGCTCGCCGGTGGGCAGAGAGAACTTGAGCGGCGAGTTCTCTTCCCGGGAGTCATGGCGGGTGAACGCCACCTTGCGCCCGTTGGCACGAAACCCAGACAGCAATGCCGCCATCGCGACTTCTGCATCAGGGTTGTTTCGACGGCCCGTTGGACCACCCCAATGCTCAAGGACGTCGACGCCCTTCTGTACATCGATGAGCAGAAGTGCCGTGGTTGGGTCGAACTGGGGAATCACCGATCGTCCTCCGAAGTCAGATGGCCGTTCGCATCATGGGCGATCTGGGTGCCCGCGTCCAGTTCCAGAGAAGCCGGCCAGAAGACCTAAGCTTCGAGGCATGAAGATCTCCTACAACCGCGAAGCCTGCCAGGGACACAACCGCTGCTACATGCTTGCGGGCGAACTCTTCGATGTGGACGACGAGGGGTACGCAATCCTCACCCTCGGAGACGGCGTCACCGCTGACGTCCCGCAAGGCCTGGAAGACAAGGCACGCCTCACCGCGGATAACTGTCCCGAGTACGCGATCACCATCACGGAGTAGAACGTCATGCCTCGTATCTTTGACGAAGATCACGACCTGTTTCGCGAGAGCTTCCGCAGCTTCGTCGACACGGAAATGAAGCCGCACTTCCATGACTGGGAAGCAGCCGGGATCATGGACCGAAGCGTGTATGCGGCTGCTGCAAAGTTCGGGTTTCTCGGATTCAATCTGCCCGAAGAACACGGAGGCGGAGGGAGCTCGGACTTCCGGTTCAATGCCATCGTCGGCGAGGAACTGCAGTACGCCGGCATGGGCGGCGCTGGCAATGGAATCTGCCTGGTGAACGACATCACGACGCCATACTTCACGGAGTACTGCACCCCGGATCAGGCCGAGCGATGGATTCCCGGCATGGCAGCCGGGGAGTTGATCACGGCCATCGCCATGACCGAGCCGGGCACCGGATCAGACCTGGCCGGGATTGCCTCGACGGCAGTCCGCGATGGCGACGAATGGGTTCTGAACGGGGCCAAGACCTTCATAACAAACGGCATCAATTCGGATCTTGTCATCACGGTGTGCCGCACCGACCCCGACGCTGGACGCAACGGGCTTTCGCTTCTGGTGGTTGAGCGGGGTATGGACGGGTTCGAGCGAGGCCGCAACCTGGACAAGATCGGCCAGCACAGCGCAGACACCGCCGAGCTGTCGTTCACCGATGTGCGCGTCCCGCACACCAACATGCTTGGAGAACCGGGCCGAGCCATGGAGTACCTGGGGTTCAATCTGGCCCAGGAGCGTCTGAGCATCGGCATTACGGGCATGGCCGTGGCCCGAGCCGCACTCGACTGGACGGTCGATTATGTCAAAGAACGCGAAGCGTTCGGGACCACAATCTCCTCGTTTCAGAACACCAAGTTTGTGCTGTCTGAGATCGCCACCGAAGTTGAGGTCACCGAACCGTTCATGGATAAGTGTGTGCTTGAGCTCAATGCCGGAACCCTCACGCCTGCTCGGGCTGCGATGGCCAAGCTCTGGGGCAGCGAGCTGCAGAACCGCGTCACGGACAAATGCCTGCAGCTCTTCGGGGGCTACGGCTACATGTCCGAATACCCCATTGGCAAGGCATTCGTTGACGCTCGAATCTCCACCATCTACGGAGGGACGTCAGAGATCATGAAGACCATCATCAGCAAGGAAGTTCTCCGTTGACTCGTCCTACCAACGGGTCAACGCGCTGACTGACCGTCGTCCACGCGGATGACTGTCCCGGTCACAGCATCAGATGCAGGTGAGCACAGGTACAACAGGGTGGAGTCGAGCTGGGCCGGATGCCCAATCCGGTTGCGGGGAAAGTGCGATGCGATATCGCCCATTCGTTCGAGCATGCCATCCATCATCTCTGACTCGAACGCACCCGGGGCGATGCCGTTGACGTTGATGTTGTAGCGAGCCCACTCGACGCCAAGCACTTCGCTCATACGAGCGATGGCGGCTTTGGTAATGGAGTACAACGCGGCACCCTGACCGCTGTAGGTGAACGCCGCGATGCTCGCGATGTTCACCATGCGTCCCGGCATCTCGGCGGCAATAAGGCGCTTCGCGACCTCGATGGACAAAAGGTAGGGGCCGCGCACATTCACCCCGAGGAGCGTGTCAACCAACTCGACGCTCATCTTGTGGGCGCGCTGGGCATCTGGCACGCCAGCGTTGTTGACAAGGATGGTCACGGTGCCAAGAGCTTCCTCAGCCGCATCAACGACCTTGACAATGTTCTCTGCATCCATCACATCCAGTTGCAGCGGTAGCGCGCTTCCGCCTGCCTCGCGGATGATGGCGGCCAACTCGTCAAGCCGTTCGGTTCGCCGCCCGGCAATCGCGATGCTTGCACCTGCATGGGCAAGCACCTGGGCAAAGCGCCAGCCAAGTCCTGAGGTGGCACCGGTGACAAGCGCAACCTGACCGGTGAGATCAGCCGAGTTGTTGGGAATGGGGTAGTCAGTCATGCCTGCAGTCTTATGCATGACGCCAGGGTCAAACGACGCCATAACCGCCGGTGCCTATAGTCGTGCGTGGCCACATCCAAACCAGCGGCATCGAAGTGGTACGCCTTCTCCGCCATCGCAATCTCCTTTGTCACGACAGTGATGGCCAGCTCGATGGTTTTCCTCGTGCTCCCCGCGATCGCGGAGGACTTCGACATGACCCTCGGCGCCGCCGGTTGGATTGTGATTGTCGAAGCACTCATCATCAGCGCATTCCTCCTGCCCGTGGGTGCACTTGCTGACTCGATGGGGCGACGCCGTGTGCTGTTCGCCGGCATGGTGCTCTTTGGCATCGGCTCAATTCTCGTTGGCCTCGCTGGCACCTTTGCTCTTGTCATCGGTGCCCGCATCGTGATGGCTGTTGGCAACACGCTTGTGCAATCAATTGGCACCGGCCTGCTGGTTGCCTCCTTCCCGCCGGAGGAACGTGGACTTGCCCTCGGCGCGCAAACCACGGCAGTGGCCGTTGGCGCCGCTTCCGGGCCACTTGTCGCTGGCTTCGCTCTTGAAGCACTCAGCTGGGAATCGCTCTTCCTCCTGCTTGCCATCCCTTCGGCCCTTTCCGCAGTTGCTGTGCTTCTCCTGATTGACGACCAGGTGGAAGTGGAGACACACGACCGGGGAGCGTTCGACTGGCGCGGAGGTGCGCTCTCGGCGTTGTCGATCACCGCTCTCGTCGTCGCCATCAACAATCCGCTCGACTTGGATTGGACATCACCGTTCATTGCGGCAACTGCCGTGCTCGGCGTGCTTGCCCTGGGGGCGTTCATTGCCGTGGAGCTTCGTCACCCTGCTCCGATGTTCCCGATTCAGCTGTTTTCGATCTCGGCGTTTCGCACAGCGGTGGGCGTGCGCGTCATCGGGTTCCTGTCTTCGACAACGATGATGTTCCTCCTCCCGGTATTTCTCCTCAGTTACCGGGACGAGTCGGTCGGAGCCGCTGGTGTAATTCTGTTCGTGAACGCAGTGGGACTCGGCCTCAGTGCGCAGATGTCCGGCCGGATGTATGACACCGTCGGCCCTCGACTGCCGTCTCTTTTTGGTTTGATTCTCCAGAGCGCGTGTTTCGCTCTTCTCGCGTTCGCAGATCGCGACACCTCCCTTCTTCTGATTGCGGTGGCATCGATCACTGTCGGTGCAGCCGTCGGGTTCTGGAACGTGCCAAACAACAGCGCCATGCTTGGGGCAACGCCCGCCGAGTCGCTGGGGGTTGGCGGGGCGTTCACCAATGTCACACGAACAATGGGCAACGTGCTCGGCCAGGCCGCAATGGCGGCCGTCGTCGTGGGTGTCATGCTGGCTGACGGCTTCGACACGCCGCTTGGTGAGATTGCCGACAACCCTGCCGCCGGAGATGCGTTCGCTGCTGGCTGGAAGGCCGCATTCGCAGTCGCAGCAGTCGTCGCCCTGGCCGCCGCAGCACTGGCGACACGGCTTCCATCAACCTCGGCGCGCCCGCCGTCGACCAGGCCCGCCCGCCGGGATGAGAAGATGACGCCATGAAGTTGAGCAGCCATGAGTTTTGAGGGCGAGACCTTCCAGTTCGATGATGAGACGGCCATCACCTCAACCGGGCCGAACGCCGACGGCGACCACCAGTGGGACACGCACCTGACGTCGAACTGGAACATCGGCGAGAATCCGAACGGCGGCTATCTCTCGGCCGCACTGGTCAGGGCGATGGCATCACTTGAATCGACGCACCCAGATCCGCTCACGGTCACTACCCACTACCTCCGCCCCGGCGCGAGCGCGACAGACGGGATCGTTTCGGTGGAACCAATCCGAACCGGACGGACCCTCAGCACTTTGCGGGGGCGCCTCGACCAGGGCGGAAAGACCCGCATCGAGACTCTTGCTGCCTTCACCGATTTGTCTCAGGCCGAGGACCGACTTGATCTCAGTCTCGCGCCGGTGGATCTTCCTGACCCGGATGATTGCGTCGACCGAAACAGTCTTGACCAGGGCGTGGACATCTCGCTTCTCAGCCGGGTTGAGATGCGTGTGGATCCAAAAATGGCCGTAGCGGGCGAAGGCGAGCGGGCAGAGATCCACGGATGGATCCGCTTCTCTGATGGGCGTCCACCGGATGCCCAGAGTCTCATCCTGTTCTCTGACGCTTTCCCTCCCCCACTGTTCAACATGCTCGGCAACATTGGATGGGTGCCAACCATCGAGCTGACCGTTCACATTCGCCGGCAACCGGTGGCTGGTTGGATTCGCGGAAAGTTCGTCGTGCAGGACGTTGCGGGCAACCGGATGATCGAAGACGGAACCCTGTGGGACGAATCCGGCGCCATTGTGGCCCGATCTCGACAGGTTGGCCTGATTCTCACCCCCGAAGCCTGACGAGAGAAAGATCCATTCCATGGAAATCGCTGTCATAACCAGCTTCTCCCACCACACTCCCCCGGACTACGTCGCAGGCGCCGCCAAGCGCATCGAGGCGGCTGGCTTTGCAGCCGTCTGGGTACCTGAGCATGTGCTGTTCTTCCCGGAGTACGCGTCGACATATCCCTACTCGGCTGATGGCAGGGTCCCCGGCGACCCCGACGGTGTCCTCGATCCGTTCACGGCGCTCACGTTCGTCGCAGCGAACACATCCACGTTGCGTCTTGGCACCGGCATCTGTCTGGTGCCGCAGCGCCAGCCGATCTACACCGCCAAGATGGTCGCCGACCTGGACTATCTGTCCGCTGGGCGGGTCGACTTCGGTATCGGTGTTGGGTGGCTCGAAGAAGAGTTCGTCGCCCTCGGCATGGACTTCAGCACTCGTGGCAAACGCTGCAACGAATACGTCGAAGCCATGAAAGCACTGTGGGGACCGGATCCGGTGAGCTTTTCCGGCGAGACCGTTTCCATCAAGAACGCTCAGGCCAATCCCAAGCCGGTGCAGTCGCCGCACCCGCCAATCTTTGTTGGCGGCGAAAGCAAGCCAGCACTTCGCCGGGTCGCTACCCACGGCAACGGTTGGTTCGGTTTCGGCGTGGACCCCGGCGAGTTGAAGAGCCACCTTCAGAGACTGGATACCCATCTTCAGGCGGCCGGGCGGGATCGCTCCGAGATCAAAATTTACATTTCACCTGGACGCGGAGCGATCGATCCGGACATGACGGCGGCATACGCCGAAGCCGGAGTGGACCAACTCGTCCTTCCGATGTTTGGCCGAGACCTTGACGACCTTGACGTTCGCATTGCCAAGGCGCAGGCCAGGACGGGACTACTCGCGTAAATCACGTCTTCTATGAGCGGTCGCTATGGGAAGATTGCAGCTATGAGCCTTCGAGAACAGGGAATTGAACCACCAGACGGTTTCGCGGGCGACGGTTTCATCGTCCGGCCGCTTGTGCCGTCGGACAACGCACTTGACCACGAGGCGGTCATGTCGACACGTGAGTTCCTTTACCACTGGGAGCAGGAGCCGCCGTATCCGCCGGAGGACTTCTCGCCCGAGGACAACCTCGAAGACCTCAATCAGATGGACGGCGAACACCAAGCCGGCACCCGGTACACCTACACCGTGATGAGCAGCGACGAATCCCAGACGCTTGGCTGCATCTACTTCTTCCCCAACAACGACCGCATGTACAAGACCGCGCAGGTGACATCGCACGACGGCACCGGCTTTTCGTCATACGACGTCACGCTCATGTTCTGGGTGAGAACGTCCACCTGGGAGGACGGTTTCGAAGGTGCTCTTCTCATGTCAGTGCTTGCGTGGCTACGCGATGACTGGTCGGTGGAACGCCCAGTCGTCCTGACCAACGAGAAGCTCGATCATCAGATCGCGTCAATCGAAGGGTTGGGTCTGACCCGCCGCTTCGACTACGACCGCGACAGGGACATGTACACCACCCACGCCTACGCGTAACCGACGCTGACCGGGTCGGGTTTCAAACATGCGAAACTGCTGGGGACGCTCGCCCGAGCGTCAGCCGGGAGGACAGACACGATGGCAGTTCAGACAAACACCCGCGTAGAAGGCAAGGTTGCTCTGGTGACCGGCGGCGGATCCGGTATTGGTCGGGCTTGCGCCATTCGGCTCGCTGAAGAGGGCGCGTCGGTCATGGTGACCGACATCGACGACGCCATGGGCAAAGAAACCGCGTCGATGATCACCGACACCGGTGGCACTGCGGAGTATCGCCACCAGGAAGTCAGCGACGAAGCCGCCTGGATCGCCACGGTGTCCGACACCGTGGCTGCGATGGGAGCCCTGCACATCCTCGTGAACAATGCCGGCATCGCCATTGGCGGCAGCATCCTCACCATGGAGCTGAGCGACTGGCAGCGCCAACAGGCCATCAACCTCGATGGCGTGTTCCTCGGCGTGAAGCACTGCATCCCCGCCATGATCCAGAGCGGTTCCGGTTCCATCATCAACATGTCTTCGGTCGCTGGCCTCAAAGGCTCCTCCGTGCTCGCCGGTTACAACGCAACCAAGGGCGGCGTGCGGCTCTTCACCAAGGGCGTGGCTCTGGAATGCGCGCAAAGCGGCTGGCCCGTGCGAGTGAACTCGGTGCACCCCGGAGTGATCGACACGCCCATCTGGACGAAGATCAATCCGAAGTTCCGTGAAGACGGCGCCTCATCTCTTGACCCGGACGCGCTCGCAAGCGCAGCTGTCCCGGGCGGCCTCGCCGGCAGCGCGCAGAACATCGCCGACGGCGTGCTCTTCCTGGCCAGCGACGACTCCTCCTACGTGACGGGTACTGAACTCGTCATCGACGGCGGCCTGTCTGCCTGACGTGGCCTCCCCCACTTTGGACGTTCCGGTCATTGATCTCGGTGCCCGGGCGGATGCTGTGCCATCGCCCGAGGTTGTCGCGCAGATTGCAAACGCGGCGGAGCACTTCGGCTTCTTCCAGATCGTGAACCACGGCATACCCGAGCAACATCTTCACGACGTGTGGTGCGCCACCCGGAGTTTCTTTGCTCAGGACACAGATGCGAAGCGTTCGATCAACCGCACGAAGCAGAACTCGCGGGGCTACTACGACCGCGAACTCACGAAGAACAAGCGTGACCTCAAAGAAGTGCTCGACATTGCGCAGGTCCCCTTCCCCGAACTCGGCGAAGATCACCCGGACAACGCTCATCCCGTTGATGGCCGCAATCAATGGCCGCAGCTCGACGGCTTTCAAACCACGGTCATGCGCCACCTTGCCGATTGCTCGGACCTCTCGCTCTGGCTGCTCTCGGCGTTCACGCTTGGCCTTGGTGAGGAAGCCGAACATCTTCGCCACTGGTTTGCACCACGCAACACAAGCTTCCTGCGCATGAACCACTATCCCGTAGGAGATCTTCTTGATGCCGACGAGGCTGTTGAGGCGACACCGCTGGGCGACATGGCCCTGCATCATCACAGCGACTCCGGTGCGCTGACGCTGCTTCTCCAGGACGACGTGGGAGGTCTGCAGGTGAAGGTCGAAGACAGCTGGGTTGGCGTCACCCCAACCGAAGAAGCAATCGTGGTCAACACGGGCGACATGATGCAGGTCTGGTCAAACGATCGGTACCAGGCTGCGCTGCACCGCGTGCTGCCGCGGTCACAGCACAACCGCTTCTCGCTGCCGTACTTCTTCAACCCCAGCTACGACACAAACTACGCACCGCTTCCCGGCTCAATCCGGGAAGGTGAGGCCGCCCACTATCGATCCATCAACTGGGGCGATTTCCGGCAGGCTCGCGCCGACGGCGACTTTGCCGATTACGGCACCGAAGTACAAATCTCCCAATTTCGCATCGGTTGAGATCGGATTCTGCCCACCCCCAGTTGCACTACCTTGATGCAGATACTGATCGCACTTGATGAAGATACTGATCGCAGTGACGACGTACGGGGGCACACCATGAGCACAAATGCCGCGAGCACAGACAACAGCAGCGGGGCATTGGCCGGCAGGGTCGCCGTCATAACCGGTGGAGCCTCCGGCATTGGACGGGCATGCGCAAACCTGTTCGCTTCGGAAGGCGCATCGGTTGTGCTGGGCGATCTTCACTTGGACAAAGCGGTTGAAACCGCCGCATCAATCGAGTCAAACGGCGGCACTGCCCACGCCGTACTCCTCGATGCCACCGACCCAACAAGCTGCGAAGAACTGATTCAGACTGCAGTGGACAAATACGGCCGCCTTGACGTTGTGGTCGCCGCAGCTGGCAAATCCCACTCCGGTTATGTGAGTGGCCAGAGCGTGGAACGGGAAGCGGCCGGCATGCTCAATCAGTCACTCGAAGACTGGCAGGCTCTCCTCGACGTCAACCTCAACGGTGTCATGCTCACCAATCAACTCGCAGCCCGGGTCATGATTGCGGCTGGTAACGGTGGCGCCATCGTCAACATTGCGTCGGTTGCTGCGCGAATCCCACTCCCCAACGCGGTGGACTACTGCGTGTCCAAGGCTGGTGTGGAGATGCTGACCAAGGGCTTCGCCATGGAGATGGCGCCTCACAACATTCGGGTCAACGCGATTGGTCCGGGCTTCATCGAAACGCCGATGACGGCTCGTCTGCAATCCGATGACGAGTGGTCAGAACGCATGGTGGCGATGACTCCGCTCGGCCGTCTGGGCCAGGCAGAAGAAATCGCCAACACTGCGTTGTTCCTTGGCAGTGACCAGTCGTCCTATTTCAGCGGACAGACTCTGTTCCCTGCGGGAGGTATGTTCACCGGCTGAGCCAGCGGACGTCTAACCCTCGACGTCGATGAAGATGCATTCTCCGGGGCACTCTTCGGCCGCCTCAATGACGCCTTCAAGCTGGTTGTCCGGGATACGGGCCATGCCTTCTGCGCCGGCCGGGTGTGCGTTGCCGTCGAAGAGCTTCTCTTCGCCGTAGTGCGAAGCAGATTCCTTCACATAGTACAGACCATCGTCTTCCGTGAAGAAGACGTCGGGAGCGATCTCTTCGCAGAGGCCGTCGCCGGTGCAGAGGTCCTGGTCAATCCAAACTTTCATGTGGTGATTCTCCGTAAGTGAGTGTTCGTCGCTGAACTATGCCCCAGTCTGGCACTCTTCGGCACCAAACCCGCTGTCATGAGCACCTGTTCGACGGATTTCACACCACTGGCGCAGAATTCTTCGGTTTCACAGGATCCCCACAGGCACGATTTGTACGTTGGCGCCATGAACCCCATTTCCCCCACAAAATCACTCAGGCGCCGCTTACGCGTCCTGATTACCGTCCTCTCCTTCGCGTTGCTTGTCGTCGCGTGCGGATCATCAACGAGCGACGACACTGCAACACCAGCTACGGACGCGCAGACCACCGAGCCTGCCGTTGCCACGGCGGTTGAGCCCGACGATGCCGACGCGGACTCCGATCACAGCGAAGATGACCATAGTGATGAGGACCATAGTGATGAGGACCACAGTGATGACGACCATGATCACTCCGACGACGACGATCATGACCATTCCGAAACGGCTGGCGTTGACGTTGGACTGTTCTTCGACGGCGCCCTTACCGGCGACGCCACCACCGAGGAGTGCACCCTCAGCGGTGGAGCGGTGTCCACATGTCTGCGTCTCACAGCCTCTGGCGCACCGGTGACCTATGAGACGGGCCCGTTCTGCCCGGACACGATTGATGACACCACTGATGCGGGTGGTATCTGGTTCGACGGCAATGGCGTCTATGAGTTGGACGGCGAGTTCATTGTCGGACTTGCGGAGTTGTACGACGACGACAACTGGCTCTTGTACAACGAGGACGGCACCATCAACGTGACCGAAACCGCAGAAGAGTTTGATCTTGCTGCTCGCCCGAACGTGGACCCGTCGCTGCAGAATCACTGTGTCGAGGGTCAGTTGGCGTGGCTCGACAACGGTGAGCCGGTCACCTCCTCTGTTGTCATTCCAGCGGAGCCGGTGCTCGCCGACGCAGCGTCGAGCCCGCAGGGCAACTGGGGCGTCACCCTCGACGGTGTCGTGATTGCCGCATCTGCGCCCGTCGATGCCATCCTCGGCGCCTACACGATCGCCGCATTCGACGATTGCGGCGGCCACTACAACCCGACGGACGGCTACCACCTGCATGGCGCGGTCGGATGTTCCGAGCTTGAAGCCTCATCAGCAGACGAGACGCCGATGTTTGCGTATGCCATGGACGGGTTTCCCATTCACAGTCCGCTTGATGACCCTTCAGCATTCGACCTCGACGAGTGCAACGGCCACACCACAGAAGAAGACGGCTACCACTACCACGCCAACAACGCAGCTGAGAATCAGGTTCTGGAATGCCTGATGGGTCAGACGGTGGCCACCGGAGGCGACGCAGGGGCTGCCGGCGGGCGCCCCGATCGGCCCGAACGCCCCGAGAACGGAGCTGCTCCGGGCGCCGGCGAAGAGCAGGAGGGTGCAGTGGCCGCATCGACAGAAACGCAGGACGGTACGTCGACGGTTGCCGGAGTCGAAGCGGCTCAGTGGTCAGACAATGTGACAATCACGGTCTCCGGAAACGATTCCTTCCGATTCGAATCTGACGGCCTCCCAAGCCACGAACTGCCCGATCAGTTCCTCATCCCGAATGAGGGCAACATGCCGCCGTTCACCGGCGACGACATCGCCGGCGAGTTCTCCATCGCCAACACCGCTGAGATTCTCACTGCGAGTCCATTGGATGTGGAGATCACCGTGTCGCCGGTCTACTCCGACACGGCTACGGACACGTCCCTGAGCACCATCGGCGTCATGATCAGCGGTGCGCCCATCTTCAACGACTACGAGGACATGTCACGAGAGTTCGTCGCCCTTGACGACAACCTTTCCCTGGACGGCGTCTATTTCATCGACGCGTGCAATGGCCATCCTCTGGCCAGCGGCGCGAGCTACCACTACCACGGTGTCCCCTATTGCATCACTGACACTGTCGACGTTCCTGGTGAACACTCCACAATCATCGGCGTGCTGCTCGACGGATTCCCGGTCTACGGATCGAGCGACGTTGGCGGCGTCGCGTTGACCAACGCGGATCTCGACGAATGCTCGGGCCACTTCGGACCCACCCCGGAGTTCCCGGAAGGGATCTACCACTATCACCTGACCGAAGATGCCAGCCCCTACTCCATCGACTGTTTCCACGGCGTGATTGACTACGGCGGCGGCGGACCAGGTGGAGCTGGCGGACCGGGTGGCGGCGATCGACCGCCTCGCCCGGAAGGCGGCCCGCCCGCAGGAGACGGTGGACCGCCCGCCGGCCAGGACGCAACCGCAGATGAGACCGCCGCCGCGACTCCGGTCGACCCGGACGAACTGGCAACCCGGGCCGAGGTGGCCCTCGCCGCCCAGTGGGCTGACAACGTCGACATCAGTGTCGACGGATCATCGCTGATCTTCGAGAGCGACGGTCTTCCCTCCCACGAGTACCTCGACGTCTATCTGGCGGACGGCCGCGACGGCAAGTACATCGCTGGCGGCGTCGACTCCTACAACGCATCCTTTGAGATCCTCCTTGTCCCTCAGCAGGCAGGTTCACCAACCCAGACACCCGGTGGCGCAATTGGCGTGGCCATCAGCGGCGCTGTTTTCTTTGACCCGTACGAAGGCGATGGAAGTGGGACCGTGGCCAACGACGACAACGAAACGATTGATGGCATCCCGTTCATCGATGCCTGCGGAGGCCATCCGCTTCCCAACGGCATCTCGTACCACTATCACGGCATCCCGTTCTGCATCACAGACGCGCTCGACGAGCCCGGCCAGCACTCAGAAATCATCGGCTACCTGTTCGATGGCTACCCGATCTACGGGCCACAGGATGTCGACGGCGAAGAGCCCACCGACCTCGACGAGTGCCATGGCCACGTTGGAGAGACACCCGAGTTCGAGGGTGAGACGTACCACTACCACGTGACCTCATCTGACAACTACATCTCCGAATGCTTCACCGGAGTGTCCTGACATGATTATCCCCCATGGCCGCGAACAGCAGCGCAGATCGCTCACCGGCTGGCGGCGAACGACTCGCCTCCTGCAGGCGCTGCTCGCCCTGAGTGTCTTCGCCGCCGTGTGGGCTGTCGGCTTCTCGGGCGACAGCGACCTCGAAGCCGCCCCCGTCGTTCCGGAGACCGAGTCCCAGTTCTCGCTCAACCTGAAGGTCATCGACGCCGCCGATCAGGACCTGGTTTATGCGGTCGAACAGCGGGCACGTCCGTACTACCGGATCTTCTCGCTTGAACCGAGAACCGGAACTGTGGAAACCGTCTTCACCGTTCCCGACGACGCAATCATCTTCGGCATCGCCCTCAACCCAGCCAATGACAAGCTGGCCGTGGCCTACTCCCCTGACTTCACGCTGGAGGGCAGCGGCATATGGACCTTTGATCTCGAAGACCAGACCCTGACCGAGGTGGCCCCGGTCACCACGGGCGTCTACCTGACCGAGGTCAACTGGTCCCCCGACGGCGACTCCATTCTCGCCACCCATGTGGACCGTCGATCAGCCGACGAAGCGCTCAGTATCGCCCGGGTTGACGCCGAGTCCGGTTCGGTTGACATCCTCCAGGCGGATGCCATTGCGCCCATCCAGGTCGAGGATTCGGTCTACTACCTCGCCGTCGACGAGAGTAAGGCGCGGCGATCCATTGGCGTTCTGGACGCGACCGGCACCTCCTCGACAATCACTGTCGGTGACGCCAGCTACGACCTGGACCACCTGCTGGTTGGGCGCGACAAGGAAACAGTGCGCGTGGCAATTCTCGAACCGGAAGAAGGCGGCATCACCTTCGGCGAGCCTGCCTCGGCGCATGGCAACCACGATGTTGCCTCCAGCTGGTGGGACGTCTCGGTGCAAGCCAACGAGACACCAGCGGCAACCGGACTCGAACCCATCACCGTGTACGACGCTGCAACCAGCGGCGACGCCATCATCTACGCCACCAACGAAGGCCTGTCTGTTGGGAACACAGACCGCATCGATCTCATCAAGTCCCGGGCCATCCGATTCGTGGCCAGCTGATCACGACCTCTGACCTGGAGCCACAGTGAGTTCACAGTTTCGGCTGGTTAACTGACACGATGAGCCAGATACTGGTCGTCGAAGACGAAGCTTCCATCGCTGACGTTGTCTGCACCGCGTTGCGCTTCAACGGCCACGTTGTTGAACACGTCGACGGTGGTTTCGCAGGCCTCGAACGCGGACAGGATGAAGCGTTCGATCTCATCGTGCTTGATGTCATGTTGCCGGGTATTGATGGGTTCGAGATCTGTCGCCGATTGCGCCAGCAGGGAACGCTTACACCGGTGCTCTTTCTCACTGCGCGGTCTGAGGCCGATGACCGCATCGAGGCGTTTGTCACCGGCGGCGACGACTACCTGGCGAAACCGTTCAGCGTTGATGAGCTGGTGCTGCGCGTCCAGGCCATCCTGCGACGGAGCGTGGGGCCGGCACCTGGTGGTCTTCTGCGGGTCGCCGACCTCACCCTGGAACCAGCTGGGCATGAAGTGCGACGCTCCGGTGAGCTGGTCGACTTGTCACCAACGGAGTTTGAGCTCTTGCACTATCTGATGTCGAACGCCGGCGTCGTTGTTTCGAAGGCCCAGATTCTGGTCAACGTCTGGGACGAGGACTTCGACGGGACCGAAAACGTTGTAGAGCTCTACGTTGGCTACCTTCGCCGCAAAGTCGACGATGGACACGCCCCGCTGATCCATACCAAGCGGGGCGCTGGCTATGTGTTGCGCGAGCAGAAGCGATGAGACGCTTCTCTCTTCGGTGGCTTGTTCTTGGCACCGTCCTCGGCGCGATCATGGTCGGCTTCACTGGCTTCGCCCTGTATCTCGACCAGGTGGAACAGGGGAACCGCCTCGCCGATATCGACGCCGAACTTGTTCGCGCTGAACGGTCTCGCACGCCTCCTGCGCCAGCCGGCAGCCGACCCGGCCCGCGCCACGAGGAAACACCATCCATTGAGGACAGCTCCATCGAGGACAGCGACATTGAGGACAGCGCCATCGAGGCAACCCAAATCGTTGAACTCGTGCTTGATGGCGAGGGTCTCGTTATCGCCAACCTTGGGGCTCCGAATCCATTCGACCCGGCAACCATCGCCTCATTCATGGTCGGGGACGAAAACCTCACGACGACGGATCCGCGCTATCGAGTTTCGCGAAGCATCAGACCCGACGCTTCAGTGATGGTGACGGGTATCACTCTCGAAGATTTCGACGCCGCTGCGACGCGTTTTCGCACCACACTCCTGGCGGGGGGCGTGGTTCTCCTGGGCCTTGTCGGTCTGGTGCTCTGGGGGCTTACGGGCCTGCTCCTTCGACCGGTAACCCGCATGGCCGAGGTTGCGAATCGCATAGCCGCCGGCGACCTCGACACGCCCATTGGCGCACCGTCCGGCACTCGCGAGACAGCCGAGCTGGCGGTTGACCTCAACGAGATGGTCATGCAACTTCGGGGAGCACTCAACGACGCGAATCAATCGCGTGACTCAACCGAACGACTCCTCGCAGATATGGCCCATGAGATTCGGACGCCACTGACTGCGTTGACGGGATACAGCGACCTGTATGCGCAGGGCATGCTCGAAACCCAGGGGGACGTTGACCGTGCGATGTCACGGATTGGAAGCGAAAGTGAGCGACTCAACAACCTCGCCAGCTCCATGCTTCGCCTCGCGCGCGACGGAATTCAGGAGTTTGACACCGAGCAGTTCGACGTCGCTGAACTGGTGGCTGGCCTCGCCGCTGACCTTCGCGCTGCGTACCCGGATCAGCACATTGAAACCCCGGTCCGTGGAGACGGACCCCACATCATCACCGGCTCGCGTGAGCGGATACAACAGGCCGTCGTGAACCTTGGATCCAACGCCTGTCATCACAGTCCAACCAGCCAACCAATAGAGCTCTCGGTTGAAAGCGAAGCCGACGCAATCAGCGTGAAGGTGGTTGATCGGGGTCCCGGCGTTCCCGTGGCTGAACGAAAGCAGATCTTCCTGCCGTTCTTCCGCTCTGACGAGGCCCGGAACCGAAACGGGCAACACGGTGCTGGCCTTGGCCTGGCCCTGGTCCAGCAGGTCGCTGAGCAACACAATGGATCCGTCTCCGTGACCACCACGCCCGGCGGCGGCGCAACGTTCACACTTTCGGTCCCGAAGCACACTCCGGCCTCAAGCTGACTCGCGCACGGTCGGCTGGTACTCTCCACCAGCAGAATTTGTCGAGAAGTTCAGTGGGATTCACCCACGCAGTCGCCGTGCACAGATCGGATCCTCATGACGGACACCGCCTCCACAACGCTTGACATCTTTGGCGACTTCGCCACGCATGATGGAGCCCAGCAGGGTTACGACAACGCTGTTGGAAGGTTTCGCGCCTACAACATCGTCCTGCCGAAGTTCGCCGAGCTCGCTGACCCGAGCACCATCGCGCAGAGCATCATCACGAAACTTGCTCGCGTAGAAAAGGATGCGGCCGACCCACTGAACCTGTTCCGCGTGCACTGGTTCAACGAGCATGCCGACGCGCCCGGCGACAACTTCCCCGGCTTTGTGGACGTACCCACCCACATCGAGCTGCCGGGCGAACTCACCGGTGTCGATGCACGCATCGTGCTCGCCTTCGGAAACCGATTCCCGATGATCCGGGCGCACAAGGTGCTGGCCGCATACAGCTGCCTCGTTGCCCGTCTCGTCACCGGACGGTTCGACCCGACGGCGAATCGTGCCATCTGGCCGTCCACCGGCAACTACGCCCGGGGCGGTATTGCGATCAGCAGGATCATGGGATGCCGCGGCGTGGCGATCCTTCCCGAAGGTATGAGTCGGGAGCGCTTCGAATGGCTCGAGCGCTGGACAACCAATCCAGAAGAAGACGTGATCAAGACGTTCGGCACCGAGAGCAACGTCAAGGAGATCTACGACGCCTGCAACGAACTCGCAATGGATCCGACGAACGTCATCCTCAATCAGTTCAGCGAATTCTCGAATCACCTCGGCCACTACGCGGTCACCGGCCCGTCGCTTGAGAAGGTGTTCCAACATGTGACCGCCGACCAGCCCGGCAACCTCGCGGCGTACGTGTCCGCGTCTGGTTCGGCCGGAACGCTCGGCGCAGGCGACTACCTGAAGGATCAACACGGATCACGCATCGTTGGCGTCGAGGCACTCGAATGCCCGACGATGCTGCACAATGGTTTTGGCGATCACAACATCCAGGGCATAGGCGACAAGCACATCCCACTCATCCACAACGTGACGAACACCGACCTGGTGGTCGGCGTGAGCGACGACAGCACGAACCGGCTCGACGTGCTGTTCAACTCCCCGGCCGGCAGACAGGTCCTCGCCGAGCGGGGCATGCGACCCGAGCTGGCCGACATGCTCGTCGACTTCGGCTACTCCTCGATCTGCAACACCCTCGCCGCCATCACCGCAGCAAAGACATGGGGGCTGGGATCAGACGACGTCGTCCTGTCCGTTGCCACCGATGGCAGCGACCTCTACAACTCGGACCGGGAGCGCATCATGTCCACTCACTATGCCAACGGCTTCGACACCACCGATGCCGCCCGGGTCTTCGACGAGCACCTGGTGGAACTGCCAACCGAAGCGATGCAGATGGGCGAGGTTGAACGCAACCGGGTGTTCAACCTCGGCTACTTCACCTGGGTGGAACAACAGGGCATCGACATCCCCGACTTTGAGCGTCGCCGTTCCCAGGATTTCTGGACCGGTCTGCGCCCGCTGGTCGACAAATGGGATTCGATGATCGATGCGTTCAACGCCGCAACCGGAGCCTCACACGGCTGAGCCTGGGTTATGCGGGGAGCTCTCCGGCAAGCCGACGGGTTGCGGAGCGCAGCTTCGCCGTGATGTCCCGACGCACGAAGGCATGGAACTCCCGGGCGACGTGTGGATGCTTGTGGGCAAGTGCATTTACCGACGGGATTGACCAGCTGCGAATGGTTACCGGGCCAACGGCAACAGCCGTGCTGAACGCGGCGTGGCCGTCGTCGACGGCTGAGTCAATGAGTTCGTTGGGTTGCAGCCATTCTACGGGCTGGCCCTGTTGACGAACCTCGACCGCTCCGGCCAACAGCAGCATCGTGCGATCAACCGGGATGCCTTCCACCGTGAGCGCGACATTCTGGTGACGCTCCTCCACACCGACATCCCACAGGACGAATCGCTCCTGCGCAGTCAGACTCGGAAACAGGTGGACCGCAACCGCTTCGGACTCAGCCTCGAGACGGTGGCGACTGGCCAGAAAGATCCGCCCGAGGAAGAAGGCATGGGACCCACCGATTGCGATGTTCCAGAGGATCATCGATGGAAGGTCAGACAGGATTGCGAAGGCGATGAAGCACGCTGACGCAACCACCATGAACAAACGAAGCCCGACCATGAGGCGCGTCAGCGACGCCGCCACCAGGGCAACATAGGCAGCGTTCAACGCAATGGTGGCGAGCATCTGACGACACTACCCAGTGAACGTGAGCCGCCACCGCGTCAGCGCTGGCCCATGCGGTCTTTCATGTCCTCGGGATAGCCGTGGGGTCGTTGACGCTCATGAATGAGAGCCTGCTCCCGCGTCATTTCGGCCCGGTCGAACACCAACTGCTTCACAATGCGGTTTGTGCCCCGACTGTTGGCCAGAATCTCCGCGCTCAGTGACGCAACCACCTGGTCGAGTTCGTCGTCTGGCACGCTGCGATCAACAACGCCGAGCCGGGCAGCCTCAACTCCATCAAAGCGGCGACTGGTGAACATAAGCTCCTTTGCGGCGGATACTCCTACGCGCTCTGGAAGCCGAATGGACATTCCCCAGATCGGGACGAGGCCCCACTGCCCATGGGTGTCACCGATCTTTGTGGAATCTGCTGCAATCAGCAGGTCACAAGCCAGCGCCAGCTCAAGCCCACCCGTGAAGCAGTGACCGTGGAGTTGGCCAATGGTCGGTTGGGGAAGATGTTCGAGAGCGTCGACCGTCTCGGACTCGTAATGCAGTGTTGGCGCTTCTTCCCGAGTGGCGATGGCGTCCAGGTCATGTCCGGCGCAGAACGAACGCCCTGCCCCTTTCAGAACAACGCAACCGACCGAGGTGTCCTCAGCGATCGCATCGATGTGGGCTCGCAGTTCCATGAAGAGCGCGGGGTTCAGTGCGTTGAGTTTGTCGGGCCTGTTGAGCGTAAGCGTGCACAGACCGTCACTGTCGGTGCGTAGAACGAGCGGTTCGGTCATGGTGTCCTCCAAGGGTCAGCTGAAGCCGGCGACATCGTGCGGCGTGTAGGGCTCTTCGAGCAGGGCAATCTCATCGTCGGCCAATGCGAGGTCGAGCGAGGCAACGGCGTCATCGAGGTGGTGCGCTTTGGTGGCTCCGATGATGGGCGACGTGATGACAGCTTTTGAGCGCATCCAGGCCAACGCAACCTGCGCTCGGGGAACGCCGCGAGCCTCGGCCACCTGACCAACCCGATCAACAATGACGCGGTCGGATTCTGACGTGTCATACAACGTGCGACCGAACGCGTCGGTCTCCGTGCGGTTCGTGGTCTCGTCCCAGGTGCGGGCCAGCTTGCCGCGCGCCATGGGGCTCCAGGGAATGACGGCGATGTTCTGATCTGCACACAGGGGCAGCATCTCGCGTTCCTCTTCCCGGTTGAGGAGGTTGTAGTGGTTCTGCATGCTGATGAAGCGGGTCCATCCGTTCTGCTCGGCCACGAACAGCATTTTGGCGAACTGCCACGCCCACATGGACGACGCGCCGATGTAGCGGACCTTTCCAACCCGGACAAGATCATGCAGCGCTTCCATCGTCTCCTCGATGGGCACCTCACGGTCGAACCGATGAATCTGGTACAGGTCGATGTAGTCAGTCCCGAGGCGGCGCAGGCTGTTGTCCACCTCGGCCATGATCGCTTTGCGAGACAACCCGGAACCGTTGGGCCCCTTGCGCATTTGACCGTTGACCTTCGTGGCGATGACCAGCTCTTCCCGGTTGCCCATGTCGGCCAGTGCCCGGCCGACGAATTCTTCGCTCGTGCCTGCCGAATAGACGTTGGCGGTGTCGAAGAAGTTGATGCCGTGATCAAGCGCCTGCTTGATGAACCCGCGGCTTGTGTCCTCGTCGAGCGACCACGGGTGTGTGCCCTGGTCCGACGCTCCGTAGCTCATGCAACCGAGACAGAGCTCGGACACATCCATGCCGGTGTTACCCAGCTTCACGTACTTCATTGCGCCTGCCTATTCGCCGACGAAGTGCGGCGTGCGCTTCTCGACGAACGCTGACGCGGCCTCGCGGTGATCAGCGGTGGACATGGTTGATGCCATGTTGACTGCTTCAGCGTCGAGTGCCTCGGGCAGGTCGACAAAGTTCGCCCGGTTGATGTTCTGCTTCATGCCCTTCAGCGCGAGCGGAGCCCTCTGGGCGAGGTCCTGACACCAGGCCAGGGCTTCTCCGACGAAACCGTCCGGATCAGGCGCATCGAGGATCTGGTTGACCAGCCCCAGGTCCTTCGCCTCTTGAGCGTTGAGTCGGGGCGAGGTGAAGTAGAGCTCCTTGGCCTTCGCCGGGCCGAGCGCCTGAGTGAGGAACCAACTGCCACCAAAGTCACCGGAAGCGCCGACGTTCGCGAACGCCGTGACGTAGATCGCATCTTTGTGAGACAACCGGACGTCCGCGGCCAGCGCAATCGACAGACCCGCCCCGGCGGCCGCGCCGGGCACGGCGGCGATGACCGGAATCTCCAATTCGTACAACGCAAGGGAGACCCCTCGTTGACGACGCTGCAGGTCTGCAACCCGGTCGTCCATCGACATGGATACGCCACTCTTGTTGCGTTCGTTCATGCCCTTGACATCGCCGCCGGCGCAGAACGCTCCCCCGTTGCCGGTGACCATCAGAACGCGGACATCGTCGTTGTCCGCAAGTTGACGAAGCGCCGTGTCGAAGCCTTCGTAGATCTCTGTCGACAGTGCGTTGCGGCGATGGGGCCGATTGAACGTGAGCACCGCAACGTGCCCCTCAATCGAACCCAACAGATCATCAGTTCCCGTATCCAACGTGCCCATAGCTTCTTCCCCTGTGCGAATTTCAACCCGTCCACAAAAAGCTAGTGGACCCTGACACCAGCCCCGACCGCCGAGCTGACGGACGTGTGCCTGACGCCTGTCCGTTAGCGTTTGGGCATGCCTCACGATGCGTCGTCTCTTCGCCGGTATCCGTATGCCTCACAGCGTTCTGCGGTGGTGGCCCGAAATGGCGTGGTGGCCACCAGCCAGCCGCTTGCTGCCCAGGCTGGCCTCGGTGTGCTGGCTGACGGCGGCAACGCAGTTGACGCTGCCATCGCCACAGCTGCTGCACTCACGTTGGTGGAGCCCTGCTCGAATGGGTTGGGGGGCGACGCCTTTGCGTTGGTGTGGGACGGCGACACGCTTCATGGGTTGAACGGCTCCGGCCGCTGGCCGATGGCGAACGACGCACAGTCTCTTCGTGACGCTGGACAGACCGAGGTGCCACTCTACGGATGGCCGGGCGTCACCGTCCCGGGCTGCGTCGACAGTTGGGCCATGCTTCACGAACGTTTCGGATCACTTCCGATCGAGCGTCTGCTTGCGCCAGCCATCAGCTACGCAGACGACGGCGTGCCCATCTCGCCGATGGTCGCCATCCAGTGGCAGAACGCCTTCGGTCGGTTCCCGAAACTCGGCCTGCCCGGCACCGACGATTGGGCCACCGTGTTTGCCCCGGACGGCGCAGCGCCCGATGCTGGCAGCGTCTGGCGATCTCCCGGACACGCCCGTGGCCTGCGCTCCATGGCCGCCAACGGCCTCCGCGACTTTTATGAGGGCGAGGTTGCCGAGGCGATTGCGTCCTACGCGCAGGAGACCGGCGGAGCATTGACGGCCGCTGATCTCACTGCTCATCGCGGTGAATGGGTGGAGCCAATCAGCGTCGGTTACGGCGACGTCGATGTGTGGGAGATCCCGCCGAACGGGCAGGGCATTGCCGCGCTCATCGCCCTCGGCATCGTGAACGAAACCGACTCCCGCACGCTGGATCAGCTCGACCCACGCAGCTGGCATCTCCAGATCGAGGCCATGAAGCTGGCGTTCTCTGACAACGATCGCTATGTGGGCGACCAGCAGCACGCCGATGTTCCTGTGGGCGGCCTGTTGGACGCTGCGTATCTTGCCGAGCGAGCAGCGCTCATCGGCGACACGGCAGGCAACCCCGCTCCGGGCGAGCCGTCAACGGGCGGCACCGTGTATCTGTGCGCCGCGGACCGAAGCGGGATGATGATCAGCTTCATTCAGTCCAACTATCACGGCTTTGGCAGCGGTGTCGTCGTCCCAAGTCACGGTATCTCGCTACAAAACCGAGGCGCCGGCTTCGTGCTCGATGAGGGTCATCCGAACGAAGCAGCACCGGGCAAGAGGCCCCGCCACACCATCATTCCCGGCTTCCTCACCCGCAACGGCACGGCTCTTGGACCGTTCGGCGTAATGGGCGGCGAAATGCAGCCCCAGGGTCACCTTCAGGTGGTCACCGGCATGGTTGACCATGGCCTGAACCCGCAAGCCACGCTCGACACACCCCGATGGCAGGTGAACCGTGACTGGTCTGTTGACGTCGAAGCTGAGACTCCCGAGGCCACCATCGACGGCCTGCGCTCGCTGGGCCATCAGGTGAAGGTTGTCTCGCATCGCCTGAGCATGGGACGCGGCCAGATCATTCTGCGATCGGACAATGGTGTGTATGCAGCAGGGTCCGAACCCCGAGCCGACGGCTGTGCCGCAGCGTTCTGATGCAGGCGTGCTCAGACGCGCTCAGACGCGCTCAGACGCGCTCGGTGACCGTTCCCGGAGAAACACCGGTGTCACGCCACGCCTTTAGATAACGGGCGTACCCCATCAAACTTTGCGGGTGGATGACGTTGCGGGCACTTTGCTCGGTGACCTCAGCCGCCTCGCTGTTGTAAAACCTGGGCGTGCAGTTCAGCGAGTAGTCGACCATCGGCGCTGCAACACCGAAGAGCATCATGAGCCATTCGTCTTCCGCCTCAAGGGTGGCTCGATGGCGAGAGTGCCTTCCCTGCCCGGTTAGTGATTCCAGTATCAGGTGCCGCCGAAGTCGCCGGCCTTCTCCGCGCTGCGGAGGCTCCGAATGTTACGTCCGCCAGAGGTCTCAGCTCTGTTGAGTGGAGACGGGGAACAGCCAGTGAATGAGAGCGATTCCCAGAGCGCCAGCCACGAACTGCACCAGGACGAAGCCCACAGCATTCGCCGGGTCGATTCCCGCAAAGGTGTCAGACAGTGTTCGAGAGACCGTTACGGCCGGGTTCGCAAAACTCGTGGATGACGTGAAGAAATAGGCGCCGCCGATGTAGCCCGCGACCGTGCCTGCGGCCAGCGTGGCTTTCCCTGCATGCACGACGCCGTAGATGACGAGCAGAAGCCCGATCGTTGCGACTCCCTCAGAGAGGATGAGGTTGAAGCCGCCGCGGTCCTTGTCGCTGAGGTTCACGGCGGGCAGCCCGAACATCAGGTTGGCGGCAATGGCACCGAGGGCTCCACCAGCAAACTGTGCGATGGCGTAGGAACCTGTCTCCTTCAGCGTCAATCCGCCCCGAGCAAACTCGGCCAGCGACACAACGGGGTTGAAGTGGGCACCGGAGACCGGCCCAAACGTCAGTATCAACGCCAGCAGAATGCCCGCTGTCGCAAAGGCGTTCTCGAACAGCTGAAGACCAACGTCGTTCGGGCTGAGCCGCTCGGCCATGATCCCGGACCCGAGAACACCGCAGACAAGGAAGGCTGTGCCCAGAAATTCTGCGGTCAGTTTTCTTGCCAGCACATCCGTGTTTCTAGCACTGCGGTGTTCGTTGCCACCATTTGAAAACCACAACAGCCCCCGGAGCGTGAGCTTCGAGGGCTGTTTGCTGGTCTTCAGGGGGCCGAGACCGTAGGTACTGCGTGGATTACACGTAGTCCTTGTACTTGTCGAGGTGACGGACCGGCGTGGAGAGTGCGTCCTTGCGGAACGGGTCGCCCAGCTCCTGGGTGCACATGATCTCGATGACCGTGGTGACACCGTCGTTCATCTGTGCGTCGATGGCGTCCTTGAGCGCAGCGCCGACGTTGTCGATTTTGTCGACGCGCACACCCTTGGCTCCCATGCCCTCGGCGAGCATGGCGTAGTTCTCGCCACCGTCGAGTTCACCGGCAACGAAGCGTCGACCGTAGAAGTCCACCTGGTTCTTCTTCTCTGCACCCCACTGGCGGTTGTGGAACACAACTGCGGTGACAGGGATGTCATGACGAACTGCGGTCATGACTTCGATCATGGACATGGCCCATGCGCCGTCGCCGGCGTAGGACACCGACGGACGATCGGGTGCAGCGGCCTTGGCGCCGATTGCACATGGAAGGGCGTAGCCGCAGTTACCCCAGGACATGGCGGCGAAGAAGCTGCGGGGCTCTTCGAAGCGCAGGTAGGAGTTGGCGACAGAGTTGATGTTGCCGATGTCGGTGGAGACCATGACTCGGGCCGGCATGGCCTTTTCGAGTTCGCGCAGCACCTGGCGTGGGTGCAGCCAGTCGCCTTCCATCTCTTCGGCTTCCTGGATGGCTTCGAGGGAGAACTGGTCCTTCTCGGAAATCCACTCGTCGAGTTCTGCCTCCCACTTGGCCTTTTCTTCGGCCGTCTTTGCGGCTCGTGCTTCGGTGGTTGCGTCACAGGCAAGGGTCCTGCCATCAAGACGCTCAAGGAGCGCAGTTGCGGCCGCACCGGCGTCGCCGCAAATGGCAACGTCAACCGGCTTCACGAGACCAAGCATCTTGTTGTCGGCGTCGACCTGAATGATCTTGGCGTCCTTGGGCCAGTAGTCCATGTCGTGCTGCGGGAGCGTACCGAACGGGCCGAGGCGGGTGCCGAGAGCGAGAACAACGTCAGCTTCAGAGATGAGGCGCATGGCGGCCTTGGAACCCTGGTATCCGAGCGGTCCGCACCACTGCGGATGCGATGCGGGGAACGAGTCGTTGTGGAGGTAGCTGTTGACCACCGGGCAACCGAGGCGCTCAGCCAGGGCGACACATTCGGCCATGGCATCACCCATGACCACGCCGCCGCCGGAAAGCAGAACCGGGTTGGCTGCACCAGCAAGCATCTCTGCTGCCTGGTCGAGGGACTTGGTGCCGCCGGGGCCACGGTCGAGGAACATTGGCGTGGGGATTTCCACATCGATGTCGCCGTAGAAACGGTCGCGGGGAATGTTGAGCTGAGTGGGGCCCATTTCCGAGAGCGCACGGTCAAAGCAACGCTGGGTGATCTCGGCCATGCGGCGTTCATTGTTGATGTGGCCCTGGTACTTGGTGAACTCCTCGAACATCGGGAGCTGGTTGGCTTCCTGGAAGCCGCCGAGGCCAATGCCCATGGTGCCTGTTTGCGGCGTCACGATGACCACCGGGGAGTGAGCCCAGAAGGCGGCAGCAATTGCGGTCACACAGTTGGAGATGCCGGGGCCGTTCTGGCCGATGATCACGCCATGACGACCGGAAACGCGTGCGTATCCGTCTGCCATGTGAGCGCCACCCTGTTCGTGCACCACAGGCACGAGTCGGATTCCTGCAGGAGCGAAGATGTCCATCGCGTCCATAAAGGCTGAGCCCATGATGCCGAACGCCGTCGTCACCCCGTTCGCAGCCAACGTCTCTACAAATGCCTCACTCGGGGTCATCCGGGTCATGGCTCTCCAATCATCACAAGCACACCGGCCACAGGGCCAATGCAGCGTTTCGTTCCAACGATTCCACGATGTGGAATCAAGGTTCTATACTTGCTGTGCCAGACACGAGTGTCAACCTCTTCACCCCAATTTCGAAGGGGTTGACGGACCAATTCGTCGGACTCCCCCAAACGAGATCAGCCACGCAACCTATGGTGGGCACCAAGCGACACCGGAAGAGCCACGTGACACCGAGAACCAAAGGCGCCAGGACGAACGGCACCCAGTCCATCGACCGGGCCCTGGACGTTCTCTCCAGCTTCATCAGCACCCCCGAACAGGGCATTACTGACCTCGCAAACTCCACCGGTTTGAGCCCCAGCACAGTGCATCGGATGCTCCAGGCCCTGGTGAATGCCGGCTTTGTGGAACAGGATCCAACGTCAGAGCGCTACCGACTCGGCCCCACCGCGGTTGTGCTTGGGCACAGCGCTCGCGAGTCACTCGGACTCGAACGTGCGCTGCCCATCCTCGAACGTCTCGGCGGCGAGACCGGCGAGTCGGTCAACCTTGGGGTTCGCGATGGCTTTGAGGTGGTTGTGGTTCTGCGGGTCGAATCGGTGCAGCCACTCCGGCTGGAGCAACCGCCCGGCAGCCGCATCGCCATTCATGCGTCCTCCATCGGGAAATCGATGCTTGCCTTCGGCGACGATTCGCTTGACGGCATGGAAATGGGCCGGTTCACACCCGCCACGATTGGCACGAAGAAGGCGCTGCGCAAGGAGCTCACGAGCATTCGGGAATTCGGTTACAGCATCGACCGCGAAGAGAGCATCCCGGGCGTCACCTGTCTCGGCGCTCCGATCCTCAACACGGATGGCGTCGCTGTCGCCGGCATCGCCATCCAGGCGCCCACAGTGCGGTTGACCGCTGAGCGCCAGGAACACCTGTCAAGGCGCCTGCTGGCCACAAGCGCAGAGATCACCGACCTGCTCTTCCCACAAGCCCCCACCGACGACGGCTGATTCAGCTTCCCAAGCTGAATACGGGGTTTCGATTACCCCCACCCGCCTCTCTTTGAGGAGCGCCGGCTTGCGATCCGTGCGCCAACCCCGGCCTGACGTGCTCATCTCGTGTTGGCGGCCTCGGTGTGGGTGTCGTAGCGACCGGCGGTGAGGAACACGACGACGGTCCACGCCAGGCAGAGCAGGGCCGAGATACCTATGGCGTTGGCCGACCCCAAGCCCAATGCAGACTCACCGGCCAGCACGCCCATGAGCAACGAGCCCAGCGGAACCAGTCCCGCCCAGGCGATCTGCAGCAGGGACATGACGCGGCCCCGGAACTCCTCGTTCACCACCTGTTGCACAAGGATCATGATTGTGGTCATGCCAGCGAAATAGAAGAATCCGATCGCCACCTGCAGGCCAATGGCCAACGGGAACGATGTCGACCGGCTGAACAGCAATACGAGCACAGAATACGGAATCAGCATCGATGCGGCTCGGCGCAGCGTTGCGTTGCCAGCGATTGAGCCCGCCGCTCCGGCCCCGATCAGCGAACCCAATCCTGTGGCCACACCCATCCAAACGAAGTCAGCAGAGGGTCGACCCAGCGCCTGCTCCGTGAAGTTCGGCAACACCACCACGTGGGAGACACCAAGAACCGAACCGGCCGCGGTCAGAGCCAGCGCCTGGGCCGCCGGTTGCCGTTCGCGCGCGTGGCGGATTCCCGATCGGAACCGTTCGCGCAGCGGCGCGTCATCGATGTCGCTGTCATACGGCAACAGGGTCACACCGGAGGTCACGATCAGGGCAACAATGGCGGCGGTCGCGTACATCACCCACGTCACTTCGAACATTCGGGCCGCAACCAGCGGTGCCACGGCGGCGGGGCCGACCACCCGGCTGAGGTTGCTGGCCATTGACCCGAGGGAAATGGCGCTCGACAGGTCCGTCGCCGGCACCGTGTTTGCGGTGATCGCACCCGACGCCGGCCCCAGGAAAGCCAGCCCGGTTCCGACGCCAGACGCGGTGACCAGCAACATGATCGGGTTCACCAGGTCCAACGACGTCAGCAGTGCCTGAACTGACGCGACGATCGTAATCAGGACATACGTGCCCAACAGGACTCGTTTGCGATCGAATCGATCGACCAGCACACCGCCGAACGGGCCGATGATTGTGACCGGCAGGAAGGTGGCCACAAAGAGCGCTGCCAGCCACAGTTCGTCATCGGTGAGATCCGACATGAGCGTCTGGTAGCTGACGTGGCTGAACCAGAAGCCGAATTGAGCAGCGGTGGTTCCGACAAAGAAGCGCCGATACCTGCGGTGCTGCCAGGCCCGGAACGGCGATGGCCGGACATCACGGGCAGCAGCTTTCGGCACCGGGAGAGTCTGCCACAGCGCGATCCAGGCTCAGGCAACGCGGTGTAAGGAATTTTCTAGCCGCCATGTAGGATTCGAGACTGAACTTTCAGCGGGCCGCTTGAAGGAAAACTCTTGACCGAGCCGTGCCGTCCGCCCATCTCTCTGCCCCATAGAAGGCACTGACAGATGGCCTTTTTCTCCCATGCCATTCAGGTCCGCGAGAACATCCGCTACGGGGCAGATCGGTACCGATACCGCGATCCTGGCAACAATCCGGTTCTGGTTCTCCACACCGTGGAAGGGTCGGTCTCGTATCGCGTCGCTGCGGGGCACAGAAACCCACCCCACCTCTGGTATTCACCGGCGCGGCGGGAACTGTTCCAAACCATGGACCTGTCCGGGCCTGCTCAGGCCCTGGTGACCGGAAGCGGTTTCGAAACCAATCATCGCGGTCCCTGCTTTCAGGTGGAGATCGAAGGATTCGCGCGCGGCGTGCGGTCCTGGCCCGAGACTTACTACCGGAACCTGGCCCAGGATGTCATCGCCCCACTGGAGGCGCTCAGCCGCGACATCTACGGCGTGGGTTTCCTGGCCGGGGCCACCACCGGACAACTGCGGTGGGCCGATGAACTTGATGGCATCTTCCTCGCCACAACTCGCAGCCCGCTGCGTCTAACCGCCACGCAATGGCGCAACGCCCACGGGTTGATCGGCCACCAGCACGTGCCCGGCAACTCCCACTGGGACCCCGGCTTTCTAGACGTTGCCCGACTGATTCGTCTGGTGAATCTCGAGGCCCTGACTCCGCGCGAGTTGCATCTGAACAGCGGTTCTGACTTCGCTATGCGCGGAACAGACGTTGCCGCCTGGCAGCAAATCCTGATCAACGCCGGCTACGACCTATCGCCGTGGGGAGCTGACGGACGTTTCGGAGCGGCAACAGATGTGGCAACCCGCTCGTTCCAATCCGCCAAGGGTCTCGAACCTGATGGGATCGTTGGGCCCGAAGAGTTGGCTGCCGCAGAGGGTGCATCGGCCAGCACGGATCTGCGACCCCCGGAAACATCCCCAACAGCAAACACAACTCAGCCCGGGCCCACCCCGGCGTCAGCAACTGCGCCCACCACCACGCCAGCTCCAAGCCGTCCCATTACGCCATGGCCTCAAAGAGAGGACTGGCACCTGACTCCGGAACCCATGCCGTTGCAGCAAAGAGCGGGCGTGCCGCTGACCCCGGTCGCGCCGGTCAGTGCCGCTCCACTCCCCTCAGAAGGCATAGCGCTCAACACCGACATCATCGACCTGACCACGTCACCAACGGTTGTTCCGGCTCCCACAGTTGTTCCGGTCCCGACGTCGCTCCCGGCTCAACCCAACCCGACCGCGATACCCAACGCCCCCGCACTCGCACCGCCACCCGCTCCACCGACACCCACCGCAACCGCACTCCCACCTCCACCCGCGACGCCAACCACGAACACTGCCCCTGCTCCACCGGTAAAGGACAGGCCACTACCGGATCCGCCAGAACCACGACGGTCCATACTGACGCGGCTCTGGCAATGGCTGCTGCGGATCTTCAATTGAACGCTTGGCACCGAACGTGACAGCTGACTCGCCGGACCAGCTGGGCGGCTCCTCGAGTGCCAGCAGCGCTTCGAGAACGATCTGAAGACAAGCTGTGGCAGACAGCGGATTGTCGAGTTGATGGGCGAGTTGATCGTCCCACTTTTTCAGCACCTTAGGTGTGAGTTTGTGGTTCAGGGCGTGGTAGCCGATCCGACTGTTCGTGACGTCGTGCTGCGCATCTCAGACTGCGGAATCATCGCTCAATCCCGAACTTCGACAACGACTTGAGCGCTGTCGCTCGCCGATACCGATTTGCGACTTGCTCCGCGATCTCCCAATTTGCTTTGGCCGCGAGCAATCGTAAAGCTTCGCCAAGATCGGAGCGCTCAATCGACCATTTGTCGGCACCGCTTACCAGATCAAGCATTGTCATCTCCACGCTTGTGACCATTCCAGCGCCAAAGTCTGATTCGAAGCGGACGACGTCCATTTTCTCGATGGGGCGCGCAAAGAGCTGAACCGTCCCGACAATTGTCGTGACCTCACGCGTGCGCGTCGAAGGGTACGACGCCATGCCGACTTGGAGAGGCCTCGGTAGGCATCCGTGAACCCTGGCGGCTGATGGCCCGATGAGAGCGACGTTGCTTCTCCCGTGCACGACGCTGGCCAAGCCAAGAGCAACGCTCTCGATGGGTGGGCGCCATTTGGTATCCGGGGCGCGACTTGCCTCTGGCACCAACACATACGATCCGCGCGCAACGCGGATCACGACCCCACGTCGCGCGAAATCACGAAACGCGCTGGGGGCGTTTGGCGTCATCGAAGTCTCGAGCCCGAAGAATGTACGAATCGGATCTTGCGAGGTCTTGTACGTTCACAGGAGAATTTTGTACGCTTCAAGGGTGTTTTTACCCTAATAGCCTATGAAAATACGCTATCGGCAGCCTGCTCGGGCGCCTGAGACTCGCAGCGGATTCAGGTACCCAACCCTGCTCGCAGCTCCGCCAGAGGGTGCGACACTGCGCCTCCCCCGAACCGGTCCGCCTGGGACCGACAGCTGTAGCCGGGAGCGCACGCGGTGTCGGCGGCTGCCAAGGGGGCCGCCCACGTCAGATCCCACAGATCGCGGGACATCTGCTGGTTCTCGCGCTCGTGCCCAAAGATGCCCGCCATGCCACAGCAGCCAACACCGGGTTCGTCAACATCATGGCCAACTGCTCGCAGCAGTCGACCCCAGGCTGCGGTTGTCGCCGGACTTGTTGCCTGCTCGGTGCAGTGATGCATGAGCGTGATGGAGCGCGAGGAAGATGCAGGCGTGAGTTGATCAACGCGCTCTTCGATGACTTCCACCACATGGCGGACTCGCGCCCAGTTCGGGCTGGGGAGCTGGTGCGCGAACTCCGCCGCATAAAGCAGCGTCGTTGCCGGCTCCAGGCCGACCGGCACTGCGCCAGCGGACACGATCGCACCGACAAGTTGCTCCTGTCCGGCGACGGCCTTGGCGAACGCGGCGCGGTTTCCCTTCACGTGGTCGAACTTGCCAGACGACGTGAACGGCGCGACAGCCACCGACCAGCCGAGATGACGCAACACCTCCACTGCATCGTTCTCCACATCCGGGTCAAGACCAGAACTGAACACGTCGGGAATGATTACCAGGTCCGGCACGCGAGCCGATGGTCTCGCCGGGTCAAAGCGCGCCGCACGCCCACCTGAAGGCGGACGCTGTGCGGACTTTGGAGCTGGTAGATCAATCAGACCGAGCGGCGCTGCGCTCAACCCGGCGAACGGAGCGACCAGTGACGCTGGCATCTTCGCGGCGAGCATGGCGAGTTGCTCGAACCGGGACAGAACGGCGTGGCTGAGCGGACGTTTCCGCTTCGACCAGTACGCCTCAAGAAACTGTGACTTCAGTTCCGGAATGTTCACCTGCACCGGACAGTGGCCACTGCAGGCCGCACACGAGAGACACGCTCCGAGGTTCTCCGCGAGCGACTCCTCGCGCTCCGCCACATCCGCGGACCCGTTCTCGCGATCACGCAACCAGGCCCGCAGCAGGTCGGCTCGACCCTTCGGCGCAAGCTCAGGGTCACCGGTTGCCTTGTACGACGGGCACATCACTTCCGCACCCCCGTAGTGATGGCACAACCCGTTGCCATTGCACGCGAACGCGTTGCTCCACGTGCGCCGAAGCTCCACCGGGACATCACGGTCCGCTTCGCCTCGCAACGGCACCTCATCGAGTTGGATAAGTGCTTCTGCCGAACCAGCAGGGCGATACAGCTTGCCCGGGTTGAGCAGGTCATGAGGGTCGAAACAGGCCTTGACTCGGCCCATGAGTTCCAACACATCAGGCGACAGGAACTGCTCTGCGGACTCGCCACGGAAGCCACGTCCGTGCTCACCCCAGAGAACGCCACCGTGACGAGCGACAAGCTCCACCGTGTCATCGGTAATCTTGCGAACGAGGTTTACGTGCTCCGGGTCAGTGAGGTCGAGTGCGGGCCGAACGTGCACGCAGCCGACATCGGCGTGGCCAAACATTGCGTACGTCACGCCCGCCTTGTCGAGGATGCTGCGGAAGCCTTCGATGAACTGCCGCATGCTCTCGACGGGCACCACGCAGTCCTCCACGAACGCCGTGGGGCGAGCGGAATGTTCCGGCCCGCCAAGTGCCACCTTCGCCAGCAGACCCACAGCGTCGGAGCGGACCTTCCACGCCTGAGCCCGTTGCGCCGGTTCGCGAAGCTGCTTCACCGCAGTGCTGCGCCCGGTTGCCGCGAGCGCATCAAGGATGTCCTGTTCGTCGGGCAGTTCGCTTCCCTCGTACTCGAGTAACAGGACGGACCCACGGTGCTCCCCTACAACCGCGCCAAACGCGGGCCAGGCCGGGGAGCTGCGGCCGCGCTCGAGCGTGGTTTCATCGAACGATTCGATGGCAGTTGGTCTGGTCGCGCGCAGCTCGACAGCGTCATCGAGAGCATCAACAAAACTCGGATAGCTCGCGACGAACAACATGGTCTTGTCGGCAATTGGTGTGAGCCTGATTGTGGCTGCGGTGATGACGGCAAGCGTTCCTTCAGCTCCGGTAAGTAGCGCAACCGGGTCAATGAGACCGTTCCGACGGAACCGATCAATGCCATAGCCGCTGAACCCCCGTGCCAGCTCAGGCAGGGCGAACATCGACGCGTCATTAACAGGAAGGTCAAGAAGTTTGCGCCACAGCGCGGCACCAGTCCCGGCTCCGGCCGCCCGCTGTTCCGCCTCGGACACCGGAATGGCTTCGGCCAACCAAGGCGTGCCGTCGGCCAGCACAACGTCGAGCGAGATGACATGGCGATGTGCACGCCCGTGCACAAGCGAACCCTTACCGGCCGCATCGGTGGAGATCATGCCACCGACGGTGGCCCGGTTCAGGGTCGAGGTGTGCGGGGCCCAAAAGAGTCCGTGCGGCTTGAGCGTCTCATTCAGCTTCGCGGTGACAAGACCCGGCTCCACCCGTGCGGTCTGGGCTTGCACGTCGATGTCCAGCACACGGTTGAGATGCCGTTTAACCTCAACGACAAGACCCGGCGTCAGACTCTGGCCGTTGGTGCCGGTACCGCCGCCCCGTGCCACCAGCGGAAGCGGCGAAGAGGACTGTGCATTGCGGCAAACGATCTCGGCCACTTCTTCCGCGGTCGTTGGCAACGCCACCGCAGCAGGTGGCACCTGGTAGATCGAATTGTCCGTCGCGTACACGGTTCGCGTCGCCAAATTGGTGACAACTGCGGGGTGCTGCGCAAGCTCTGTGTCCAACTCGGTGTCCAACTGTGCGTCCAAGACCTGACCCGTCCTCGCCTTCATTCGGACTTGCGGGATGGCGATTTCAAGCCGGTGAAAGCTCACTTTAGTGCGTGACTATGCTGAGCCTGAACCCGCATCCGCGCGCCATGGGGAGAAGAAGTTATGTTCTGTCGTCACTACGAGGCCGGTTTGGATGGTGCTGACACGGCGTTCGGGGTAAGTGCTTCTGACATCACCTACGGGGCCGGATGTCTCGGCGAAGCCGGAGAACTCGCGAAAGCGCTCGGCATCACCCGCATCGCTCTCTTTACCGATGCCGCGCTTGCCACCACTCCGCATGTTGCCAGGGTACGCGACTCACTGCTCGCCGCCGGCATCGACATTGCGCTGTACGACACTGTCCGCGTCGAGCCGACAGACGAGTCCTTCAAGGACGGCGTGAAGTTCGCCACCGACGCCAACGTCGACGGTTTCATCTCGGTGGGTGGCGGCTCCGTCATCGACACGGCGAAAGCCGCCAACCTCTACTCAACCCATCCCGCAGACTTTCTGCAGTACGTGAACGCACCCATTGGCGAAGGCAGTGCCGTTCCGGGTGCACTCAAGCCCCACATCGCGTGCCCCACCACTTCAGGCACCGGCTCGGAGTGCACGGGCATCGCCGTGTTCGACCTGCTGGAGATGAAAGCAAAGACCGGTATCGCCTCGGGTCGCCTGCGGCCAACCCGCGCCCTCATCGACCCGGAGGTCACCTCTACCCTGCCCTCGAATGTGGTGGCGTCCAGCGCGTTTGACGTGTTGAGCCACGCGCTCGAGTCCTACACCGCTCGCCCGTTCAACCAGCGCCCGGCGCCATCGTCGCCGATCGCTCGGCCCGGCAGCCAGGGCGCCAACCCCTGGAGTGACCTCGGTTGCGCCGAAGCCCTTCGCCTGCTGGGCATCTTCCTTGAACGGGCTGTTCACGACGCCAACGACACCGAAGCCCGCCATCAGCTGATGTGGGCCTCCACACTGGCCGGCATCGCGTTCGGCAACGCCGGCTGCCACGCCCCACACGGCATGTCCTACTCGGTGGCCGGCATGGTCAAAGAGTTCCAACCCGATGGCTGGCCCGTTGACGCGCCACTCGTTCCCCATGGCATGTCCGTGATTGTGAACTCCCCTGCGGTGTTCCGTCGCACCTGGTCCCAGAACCCGGAGCGCCACCTGAATGGAGCGCAGTGGCTGGGGGCCGACATCACCGGCGCGACCGACGAAGACTCTGGCAACATCCTCTCCGCGCGGGTCATCGAACTCATGCGGGCCACAGACATGCCGAACGGATTGCTCGGCGTGGGTTACACCGCCGAGGACATCCCCGGCCTGGTGGACGGTTCACTCCCCCAGCGTCGCCTGCTCGACAACGCGCCCATCAAGATCGAGCGCGAAGAGCTGACCGAGATGTACACCGAAGCCCTCAGCTATTGGTAACACCGTCTCCGAGTCCGGGTGGGCGTCTCAGCCGGTAACTGCCAGGCCGACCTCACCGAGGAGCGCAATGCGATCCAGATGATGACCATTGCCGGGCAGGTTGACGGTAAGGCCGTCGATGCCCGTGTCCATGACGGCCTGCAAGCGCTCACCCACCGTGTCGGGGTCTCCGAAGACCAGGAGCATCTTCGCCATCTCGATGATCTCTTCGTTCCAGCCTTTTACTGCTGCTGTCTCCCGAAGGTCTGCCTCGGCCTGTTCCATGGTTGGCGCAACGTGCACCATCTGCAGAGACGTCACGGCAATCTCTGAGCGGTCGCGGCCAAGGCGTTCACAGTGAGCTGCGAGCGCGTCGAGCTTGCGGGGAATCTCAGCCACTGGTGCGCTTCCAAGGTTGGATTCGTCTGCGTATTGCGCCACCATGCGCAGGGTCTTCTTCTCGCCGCTGCCGCCGATCATGATGGGAACATCAGAGACGGGCCTGGGTGAGTTGACAGCGTCGACCACCTGGTAGCGGTCGCCCGCAAGACTGACCTTCTCCCCTCGCAACATTGGCCCGATGATCTGCAGGGCCTCCTCAAGCTTCTCGAACCGGTCGGTGAACGTGCCGAACTCGTAGCCAAGCGCATCGTGTTCAAGCTCGAACCAGCCCGCGCCAATGCCGAGAGTTGCCCGGCCTCCGGAAACGTGATCCAACGCGGTCACGGTCTTCGCCAGAAGCGTTGGGTGCCGGTAGGTGTTTCCGGTGACGAGCGAAGAGAGCCGCACCTTCTCGGTGTGTTGAGCAAGCGCGGAGAGAACGGTGTAGCACTCCAGCATTGGTTCATGCGGCGCTCCGATTCCGGGCAGCTGATAGAAGTGATCCATCACCATGACGCGGTCAAAGCCGGCAGCTTCGGCGGCCTTGGCCTGCGCAACGACGTTGCCGAAGACGTCAGCTGGCTCGATGCCTGGAAGCGTGTAGTTCGGAATCTGATAGCCGAGTCTTGTCATGGAAGATCCTTGTCACTTGTGGGTACGAGTTCAGGGGCTATCCGCTTGAGCCCCCGGGCACTACAACCTGACGTTCTATCAGTACCTCGTGCTCGGCACCGCGGTTTCGCTGGCCGGTTGGCGGGACCATGCGGTACGGTCAGGTCATGGACTACAACTCGGCGGAACATCATCCCGCGTTCGAGGAGTACACCGAAACAATCTTCGAGCTCGAAGAAGATGGAATCACCGTCATCCAGGCTCGAATCGCGGAACGCCTTGATGTGTCCCGCCCCGCGGTGTCCGAAATGATGCGCCGCATGGAGGCCGAAGGCCTTGTCTCCACACACGAAGGCACGATCTCTCTCACCGAGGATGGCCGCGCCCTGGCGACAACAATTGTGCGCCGCCACCGATTGGCTGAACGATTCCTCACGGACATGCTCGGTCTCAGCTGGACAGACGCCCACCACGAAGCCGGTCGCTGGGAACACGTCATCTCCCCCGTTGTCGAAACCGCACTGCTGCGCGTTATGGATCAACCAACCACCTGCCCCCACGGCAACCCCATTCCCGGCAGCGAATACGAAGAGCCCGATGGCACCCGAATTCTCGCCAGCATCGAGATTGGCACAGACTTCAAGGTCGTACGGATCCCGGAAGAGCTTGAGTTCGAACCCGGCCAACTGGAGTTTCTGGAGAACGCCGGTCTCATGCCGGGTCGCATAGGCACCCTTGTCTCACTGGCCCCGGACGGCACCGCAACACTGCGGGTTCAGGACTCCCAGGTTGGCGTCGGATCCAACACCGTGAACCGCATCGTGGTGACCGCGGCTTCCTGACAGAGATCAGGGATACCGGAGAACAAGCAGCAAGGAAAGAACACGGTGACTCCAACGCGAGGATTCCCAGACAGCGAGTTCCTTTTGAGGACCGGACGCTGCCAGCAGATGATGGCCGAGCGCGATATCGCCGCCATCCTTGTGTGTACGGAACCAGAGGTGCGCTACTTCACCGGGTTCCACACGCCGTTCTGGCAGAGCCCCACCCGGCCATGGTTCACCGTGATTCCCGCATCCGGCAAACCGGTTGCCGTCATCCCGGGAATCGGTGCGGCCACCATGTCCAACACATGGATAGACGACGTTCGCACATGGTCATCGCCCCAGCCCGATGACGACGGCGTCACGCTCCTGGTCGACTGTGTCCGCGAGCTTGCCGGTGACGGCGCCACCATCGGGCTCCCCATGGGGCCAGAGACGCACGTGCGCATGCCGCTGCGCGATGTTGACCGTCTCCGTTCCGAGCTCGGCGACTTTGTGGATGTCACCGACATCATCAGCGGCCTTCGAATGGTCAAGTCACAAGCCGAGATCGAGAAGCACCAACACATCTGCGGGCTTGTCTCCAACGCCTTCGATGAACTGCCCAACCTGTTGTCCGTAGGCATGACCGAACGTCAGGCATTTGCCGCGTTCCGGGGAGAGATCCTGCGCCAGGGTGCCGACGATGTGCCCTACCTGGTGGGCGCAACCGGCCCCGGCGGCATCGACGACATCATCCGTCAGCCCCAGGACCGGGTCATCGAAGCAGGTGACCTGCTCATCTTCGACACGGGCTCAACCTTTGACGGCTACTTCAGCGACTTCGACCGCAACTTCGCGTTCACGCATGCCGATCAGGGCGCCAAGGACGCCTACCGCGCCGTCTGGGATGCGACCGAAGCCGGCCTGGCCACAGTCAAACCGGGCGCCACAACCACCGAGGTCTTTGGTGCGATGAATGAGGTACTCAAAGCCAACGGTTCGCTTGGCAACGATGTTGGCCGCATGGGTCATGGTCTCGGCATGCAGGTCACCGAGTGGCCCTCGCACACCTCCTCCGACGACACGGTCATCCAGGAGAATATGGTCCTCACGCTTGAACCCGGTTTGGTGTGGGCGCCCGGCAAGGCCATGGTGCACGAAGAGAACATCGTGGTGCGTGCCAACGGCGCCGAATTGCTGAGTCGCCGGGCCGCTCCCGAGCTGCCAATCATCACGTCATGATGCAGGCAAAGCGTACCGAAGGGCCGCTCGCACAGGAGCAGGTTGACGTCTTCTGGGCGGACGGCTACCTGTATCTCGAGGATGCTCTCACGCCACACCAACTGGCTGAGCTTGTGGCTGACTTCAACAGCTGGGTCGAGGAAAGCCGGAGTCACGACACGCCGTGGGGCACCACCCAGGACAACCGGGCCCGCTTCGACATCGAGGACGATCACCGCGCCGACAAGCCGGCCCTGCGCCGAGTTGCTTCCCCGGTGGAGATCTCCAATGCGTACGAACGGGTAATGCGCGACAACCGGGCGCTCAACGCGGTGACGCAGCTGATCGGCCCGAACGTGGAGTTCAACAACTCCAAGATCAACTCGAAGCAGCCCGGTTCAGCCACCCATGTGAAATTCCATCAGGACTTCCTGTTTCAGCCGCACTCAAACGAAGACCTCATCGCGGTGCTGTTCTTCGTCGACGAAGTAACGCCGGCGAACGGCCCGCTTGAGGTGGTACCCGGCACACACCGCGGACCCATCTTCGACCATTGGCACGACGGTGTCTTCACCGGCGCCGTCAGCTCGGACGTAAGCGAAGCGCACAAAGCCAGGGCCATTCCGGTCAGCGGGCCAGCGGGAGCTGCGTGCCTCATGCACACCAGGCTGCTGCACGGTTCGGCGCCAAACATCACCGACCATCCGCGCACGCTCTTCATCACCGAGTATCGCGCCGAGGACTCAAAGGCGCTGCAGGTCAACCATCTCCCCAGTCGCTTCGACGGCGACGTTGTCCGAGGCGAACGTACGAATCGCGTGCGGTGCTCGTCCTATGAAATGGAGTTCCCCGAGGTGCCAACCGGTGCGTCGTTCTTCAACCAGCAGGCCAAAGCCGATACGTGAGAGCCGACACATGAGCACAGACACATGAACGATTTGATCAAGCTTGATTTCGAGACCGACGAGGGCTACGGCTCCCGGGCGCGTATTGGACTCATTGTTCTGGAGAGCGACCAGACAATTGAGGTGGAGGCCGGGTTCCTCGACATCGATGGCGTCGACTTCTACCACGCTCGCGTTCCGAACGAGATGGAGGTGACGCCCGAGACGCTGACCGACATGAAGAAGCGTTTGCCCGCGGCTGCGGCTCTTCTCCCAGCTGAGTTCGGCTTCGACGCAATCGGCTACGGCTGCACGTCGGCGTCCACGCTCATTGGCGACGACGGCGTTGCTGATGCAATCCGTTCCGCTCACCCGGACATGGCATGCAGCAACCCCATCGCCGCGGCCGTCCGGGCTTTCTCCTCGCTTGGAGCGAAACGCATCGCCGTGATTACCCCGTACACGGCCGACGTCACCCAGCCAATAGTGGACCGGTTTGCAGCAAACGGTTTCGACGTTTCGGCCGTCGGGTCCTTCCAGGAGTCAAGCGATCTCGTGGTGGCTCGCATCTCTGAGGCGTCCATCACCGCAGCCGTCAGGCAGATCTCCGCCCAGTCCGACTGCGACGCCGTCTTTGTCTCGTGCACCAGCCTGCGCAGCCTTCGCTTCATCGACGCAATGGAGCAGGCAGTGGGAAAGCCCGTGGTGTCCAGCAACCTCGCGTTGTACTGGCACCTCATCCGCATGGCAGGCGTCACCGATCACCTCGACGGATTCGGCACCCTTTTCCGCACCGATCTCTGATTCGACGAATGTCAGTCGTGGATCACAGGGCGGTACCGGCTGGGCTGACCGCTGATGAACGCTCGGCGCTCATCGCGCGTTCAGACGCGACGGGCCTGCGGCACCTCGCCGGTCACGTCGGCGCAATTGCGGTTGGCGCGACGCTCATTGGCCTGCGGGTTCCCGGATGGCAGCTCGTGCTGATTGTGCAGGGCGTCCTCGTGGCGTTCCTGTTCACGCTGTTGCACGAGACCGTCCATCGCACGCCATTCAAAACGCGCAGACTGAACGATGCGGTCGCAAAGATTGTGGCCTTCAGCATCTTCCTTCTGCCGGTTTGGTTCCGCCACTTCCATCTGGCCCACCACCGGTACACGAACGATCCCGAACGCGACCCGGAGCTGAGCGCTCCTCGACCTTCCACGCCCGCACAGTTCTTCATCTATCTTTCCGGCGTCCCCGAGATGGTTGCCCGCTTCACGAACCTGGCCAGGAACGCTGTCCGCTCCAAAACCGACTGGTACGTGCCCCAGCGGAGTCGCGCCACCGTGCGTCGAGAAGCGGTCACCCACATTGCTGCGTATGTCGTACTCGCTGTCGTCAGTGTGGCCACGTCATCAGCGCTGTTGTTCTGGATTTGGGTGCTGCCCGTCATGATTGGCGCTCCCTTCCTGCGGGCATATCTGCTCGCGGAGCATGCGGGTTGCCCTCCGGTGGAGAACATGCTGGAAAATACGCGCACCACGTTCACCGGACGGCTGGTGCGGTTCGTGACGTGGAACATGCCATTTCACGCCGAGCATCACGCGTTCCCCGCGGTGCCGTTCCATAAGCTCGCGGCGTTTCACGAACACACCCGGCAACACCTGGTGTCCACCGAGGACGGCTACCTCACCTTCACGCAGAAGTATTTGGAGAGCGTGACCGCTACTGAAAGCTGATGCCCGGGTAACCGGCGTCGGCGATCTCGGCAACTTTCCTGGCATAGCGAGGGGCTCCACCGAAGTAGGCCTGATGGCGGATCCTGCCTTCGTGGTGACCTTTCACGTTCGAGTTGTAGCCGGTAAACCAGCCCTTCGAGTTCCGAATAAGCAGGCGATCCTGAAACTTGATCACTTCTTCCAGCCACTCAGCTTCGGCTTCAGGTTCCGCCTCAAGGCGACTGTGGCCGTTGGCCATCGCATGCTCAAGGAGCCCGGTGATCCAGTCGACGCCGCCCTCGATGGCGCGAGGGAAGTTCGTGGAACCCGAAACGCTCTGCGGTCCAGCCACCATGAGCATGTTCGGAAAACCGTGGCTGAGAACACCCATGTAGGTGCTTGGGTCGTCGCGCCAATTCTCCTCCAGGGTCAGCCCATCGACACCGGTGATTTTGATGCGGCTGAAAGCGCCGGTGATTGCGTCGAACCCGGTTGCGTAGACAATCACATCAAGATCGTGATGGCCATCTGTGGTCTCAATCCCGTCAACTGTGACGCGTTGGATAGGAGCTGACGTGACGTCGTGAAGATGCACATTCGGTCGGTTGTAGGCCTCGAAGTACTTTGTCTCCAGAGGAAGCCGCTGAAGTCCGAAGCCGTGGTCACGGGGGATGAGTTTCTCTGCGGTCTCCGGGTCGTGCACACGACCGCGAATTCGGTTGGCGATGTACTCCGACATCTCCCTGTTCGCTTCCTCGTCAAGGTAGATCTCGCCAAAGTTCGCGCCGATGATGGCGAAGCCGGGCTGTTCATACAGCTCGTCCCAAATCTTGTGCCGCTCTTCCTCGGTAGCGTCCCAGAAGCCCCAGCGAGGCATGTGTTCGAAACCGCCGGGTGATGCTGCGCAATTGGCAAGGATCTCGTCGTACCGGGAGCGGATGTCCGCCATCTCCTCTTCGCTGATGGGACCGTTGTTCAGGGGGGAACTCCAGTTGGGCCGGCGCTGGAAGACGTTGAGTTCGCCAACCTTGTCGGCAAGTTCCGCAATGATCTGGATGCCCGTGGCACCGGTGCCAATGATGCCCACCTTCTTGTCCGTGAGGTCCAGCGGTTCTTTCGGCCAGTGAAAGGTATGGAAGGCCTGACCGGTGAAGTCGTCCATGCCGTCATACCTGGGCAACGTGGGCGTGGACAGCGGGCCAAGGCTCGTGACCACGAAGCGGGCGCTGAATCGACCGCCGTCGGTGAGCGTCAGGTTCCAGATGTGAGCTTCTTCATCCCACGCCATGTCGCTGACTCGGGAGTTGAAGCGCATGTGCTGGCGTAGGTTGAACTTTTCCGCGACGTACCGGAGGTAGCGCAGGTTCTCCGGCTGTGGGGAGAACCGTTCGGTCCAGTGCCACTCGTCGAGCAGTTCTTTGGAGAAGGAGTAGCCGTAGGTGTAGCTCTCCGAGTCGAACCGGGCGCCCGGGTAACGGTTCCGGTACCACGTGCCGCCGAGATCGTCGTCGGCTTCGAGAGCAATCGCATCGATGTCGAGATCGGTGAGCCGCTTGATCTGGTACAAGCCGGATACGCCGGCACCCAGAACGATGACCTCATGGTGCTCGATCTCAGACATCACTGCTTCCCTCTTCGCCAGCCGGGTTCAACGCTACCCCTGTGCGCCGAGCCCAAAGTCACCCAGCCTGCTTCGACGATGGACAGCGTGGTGGTGGCGATTAGGGTTCGCAGGTGATCGAGACCCCCTCCCCCGAACTCGAACCGATTCCGCGGCAGGCCTGGCTCGCTCTCCTGGTGAGCACCATCGTCGTTTTCTTCGTCGTGATCGACATCTCCGCAGTGAACGTTGCCTTCCCGTCCATCAGGCGAGACTTCGACGTCAGCGCCAGCGAACTCAGCTGGATCATCTCCGGATACAACATCGTTGTCGGTGCCCTGCTCATGATGGCCGGACGCCTGGCTGACAGCATCGGCCGCCGCAAGGTCTACCTGCCGGGCGTGGCCATCTTCGGTATCGGCTCAATGCTGTGTGCTCTTGCTCCGAGCGCAGGCTGGCTGATCGTTGCCCGACTTGTGCAGGCGGTTGGCGGAGCCATCACCACCGCAGCCGGTTTCGCCGTGATGCTCCCGGAGTTTCCTGCTTCCCGCCGCAGCACCGCAATCGGCATTGCTGGTGCAACCGGAGCGTTGGGCGCAGTGACAGGTCCTGCGCTCGGTTCGGTCCTCATCGACCTGTTCTCGTGGAAGGCAATCTTCTGGCTCAATGTGCCGCTGTGCATCGTGGTGTTGCTCATCGGCCCGAAGCTCTTGAATGAGTCCAGCGATCCACAGGCGACAGGCCGCATCGACCCCATCGGAGTTCCCGTCGGCACGGCCGCAGTCGCACTCGTCATGTTCGGCATCGTGCAGAGCGAGAGTTGGGGCGTCCTCGACTGGCGCGTGTGGATACTGATCGTCGCTGGACTGGCTCTGGTTCCGGTACTGATCTCCCGCTCCAGGACGCACCCGGAACCAATGATCAACCTGGAGCTGTTCAAGCACCGGTCCTTTCGTAGTGCGAACATTGGCGTTGTCTTCTACGGCCTCGCGTTCACGTCCGGGTTTCTGACGAACTCGCTGATGCTCCAGGAAGTGTGGGATCTGGGAATTCGCTCTGTAGGCCTGGCACTCGTCCCCGGCCCATTGATTGCAACCGTCGCGTCACCACTGACAGGCCGATACGCAGACCGCTTCGGCCATCGGTGGCTGCTCGTGTCCGGCTGCGCATCTCTGGCTGCCTCGTACCTGCTGTACACGCTTCTTCTCAGCGACACGCCGCAGGTGTGGCTCTTCGTGCTCATCAGCCTGCTCGGCGGGCTCGGCGTGGGACTCACCGTGGCCACGTGGTCAAGCGCCGGCCTGAGCGACATCCCTCAGGAGCGCTTCGGCGTGGCGGGAGCCACCTTCAACACCCTTCGCCAGGCGGCCTACGGGCTGGGCGTCGCCGTGGTGATCACGCTGATTGCTTCCGCTACCGACATTGCGGACACCACAACCCTGCGGGGCATCCGCTGGTCATGGCTCTGGGCCACGGCCGCCTATGTCGCAGCTGCACTGTCGGTGGCGATCACGTTCCCCACCGGATCGTCCCAGGACCGGGCCGACGTCGAATAGCGCCAGGCGTTTCGCAGCAGTCGTGATTGGCTGCGTTCCTGACTGGCTCGGTCAGGATGCGTCGACGCTGAGCGTTCCGGCGAAAGCCACCATGGCGTCAACCGTCTGAAAGTTCTCGAGCACGATGTCCGCCGGATCGATAGGAACGTCGAGTGTCTCTTCCATCCATGCCACGATCTCCATCACGCCCAGGGAGTCGACAAGGCCAGTGAGGACAAGATCGGTCTCGCCCTCAACGGGCACCTCTGGATCCAGAGACAACTCCGAGTTGATTTTGTTGAGCAGATTCGGTTTGAACGATTCGATCACGTGGGTCTCCAGGGGCAGCGCTCGCTCTGAGCTCGGCGATTGACTCTAGCGCCGGGGCCGTAACGGATTCGATCCGCACCGTCAGGAATTCTGGGCCGGACGCAGAGTCGGCTGAGTCATCGACCTGAAAGCTTCGGGCTGAGGCGGACCTGAACGCCACGACTAGGGTTTGCCGATATGCACAAGACCGAAACGAGTGCCGACGCCCTGGAAGCAATGCTGCAGCTCGACCATCCCGCGAAGCTTGCAGCGAGCACGTGGGCCACCGAGCATCTTGGTTCCGGCGTCAATCGCGAAACGTGGAAAGCGGCCGCCGGGTTCGGCATTCAGGGCTCATGCACGCCAGTGGCACTCGGCGGCTCTGGTGCCTCTGCGGTGGACCTGATGTTGATGTTCGAAGGTCTTGGACATGCGGGCGTCGACACCGGCTTTGTCTTCGGCGTGGCGTCACAGGTTGTGACGGTGGAGCGGGCTCTGGCCCAATCCGGAACCGCTGCCCAACACGGCCGCTGGCTCAATCAGCTCATCTCCGGTGACATCTTCGCCTGCTTCGCAATGACCGAACCAACGAGCGGCTCGGACCCCTGGGCCATGCGGAGCACCGCTGTTGAGCAGAGCGACGGGTCATTCCTTCTGAACGGCACGAAGGCGTGGTTGAGCCTCGGCTCAGTTGCCGACCTCGCCCTTGTCTTTGCCCTGACCAATCCCGATGTTGGTCACTGGGGAGTGAGCGCGTTCCTCGTTCCCACCGACAGCCCCGGCGTGGAGGTCGGCGCCAATGTGAGCACAACGGGAATGGATTCGCTCCCCTGGGGCGGCCTGACATTCAACGACGTGAGGGTCGAGGAAGACCAGGTGCTTGGAAAAGTCGGTTCGGGCGCGGCCATCTTCACCTCCATCGTCGAGGCTGAGCGCGCCCTGCTGTACGCACCGCTGGTGGGTGCATCCGAACGCCTCATCGACCGAACTGTTGAGCGAGCCCGCCAACGCCGCCAGGGCGGAACCCACATCGGCGGTCACCAGGCTGTGTCCCATCGCATCGTCGGGATGAAGCAACGCCATGAAGCGGCTCGCCTGATGCTCTACAAAGCCGCCGCCGTCGCCGAGCAGGGTCAGCCACTCGCGCTCACTGCGTCGCTCGCAAAACTGCAGGCCTCCGAGGTTGGGCCAGCTACTGCCATTGATGCGATGCACACGTTCGGTGCCGCCGGGTTTGCGAGCGAGACCGAGCTGGACATCGTCCTGCGCGATGCCCTTGCCGGCCTGTCCTTTTCTGCCACGAGCGACATTGCCCGCAATATTGTCGCCAGCGAGCTTCGCCTCAACCGACCGGCTCGTTGACCGAGCGCCGCCATGCGCTGAACGAGGCAACCGAGCCACCTGAGGGCTGCACCAGCCACGGCCATGGGTGCACCTCAACGGCACTCATCGGGCCAACCCGGTGCACAAAGCCGGGTACCGGGGCATGCGTTACCGCAACTGGAAATGCACCCATCACGGATACCGGGTCTCCGGCGTAGACCTCCACGTCGCGGCGGCCTGCGAGCTCGGCGAGCGTCTCAACCAGAAACACCAGGCGTTTCGACGAAAGCTGGAGAGTCTTCAGGAGTGGAAGATCGAAGACAAAGACTGCGGGAAGATTCGGGTTCGCACGCAGCGCAGGATCGTCGTCACTCAGGGATTCGCCCGTCAGCCAGACGTATTCGGGCGGGCCGCTTTGTTCCACACTCCGGGGCCCTTCCCGCATGGTGGCGGATGCATCAGCGGCTGGCTTGTCAACGAATAGCCACTGAGGATCTTCGGGCCAGTCCTGGATGGGACAGGAGTTCCGATGGACGCACCCGTCGCAAAGTCCGGGGGCCCGCTTCTCCACCTGCCAGCGACTGAAGCCATACGACTTCGAGGAACCAACCCCTGTCGTCCACTGCCAACCGAGGCGGTTGGCGGCGCGGGAACCGTCGAGAAGATGCGCGAAGAAATGGTCCTCGCCGGGTGGCCACGGTTGCTTCATACGAACGCTCCAGTGACTGGACAGCCACATGCGCGTCTGATTGACCAACCAACCGTCGGTCTCCAGCTCGGACAGTGCGAGATCCACACAGGCCAGGCTTCGATCCCACTCATTTGTGCCAGAATCTCCGTCGGCCGCGCCCGCGAGTTCCCGACGAACACCCATCGAGGTGCGTGAACCCAGACGGGCGTACCAGTGGCGGGCGTACTCCTGCCACAGCAGCTCGTCGCGGAACTTTCGGACGTCGCGTGCGGGCCCCTGTGCTGCGTTCCAAACCCTCGGCAGGGGCAACAAACCGTGTCGGATCCACGGTGACAAACCCGATGCGCCCCGCCGAGTCGTCGGGTGCACTTCGTTGCGCCGGGCGGCATATCCAGCGACATCAAAGGCTTCAAGCGCAGAGTCTGCCGCCTGCTGACCTCCGCGAATGCTCTCCGACCCGCAGATTTCGTCGCACACCACGTCCCCCAAATGATCGGACACGAAGCGCTCCGCGTCGGCTCGGCCCTGAGGTGGCAGATCCAATGGTTCGGGTCGAGATTCGGTCATCACGCCAGAGCCTGCCAGTTGACCAGCAACAATGCCCACCCGAGCCGAGGAATCAGCTGTACCTCCTGAACTAACGTGGATGTTCTCAACTTTCCGGGGGAAATCATGCAGGAACAACTCGATCAGATTCTGGCCGAAGGTGTGGCGCGTGGAGCAGCGCCCGGCGCGGTTGCCATCGTGGTGAACCGTGACGGCGTCATTGCCCATGGAGCGGCCGGTGAACGGGCCGCCGGTTCTGGTTTGGAGATGACCACCGACACCGTCGGTGCCATCTTCTCCATGACAAAGGCCATCACTGGAGCCGCAGCAATGCAGCTGGTGGAGCATGGCAGGCTGCATCTTGATGCTCCGGCCGGCGAGGTCTGCCCGGAGCTGGGCGAGGTCACCGTGCTGGACGGATTTGATAGCGACGGTCAACCCGTCACGCGCCCGCCGACGTCGCCGGTGACCTTACGCAACCTGCTCACACATACATCAGGATTCGTGTACACAATCTGGAACGAGAATGCCGCAAGGTGGCATGAGGTCACCGGCGTGCCTGACGTTTTGTCGTTGGAAAAGGCTGCTCTGCGAGAGCCCTTGGCGTTTGACCCCGGGACTCGCTGGGAGTACGGGATTGGCATCGACTGGGCCGGGCAAATGATCGAAGCTGCGTCCGGCCAGACCCTCGGCGAGTATTTCGCCGAACACCTCACCGGACCGCTTGGCATGAGCGATACCGCGTTTACGCACTCGCCTTCGATGCTTGAGCGGGCCTCGGCAATCCACGGCCGCGGGCCGGATGGCTCGCTGACACCCCTTGACCTTCCCGCGCCCGAGAAAACCGAGTTCGAGATGGGTGGCGGTGGCCTGCATGGAACCATGAGCGACTACGGGCGTTTCATTCGCATGATACTGAACGACGGCGAGCTCGATGGCACCCGCGTGTTGTCTGCAGAGACGGTCGAAACCATGTCCCAGAATCACATTGGCGACCTGCGTGTGCAGATGCTCAAGACCACGAATCCAATGTTCTCGAATGATGCAGAGTTCTTCCCAGGCGAACCGAAGACCTGGGGTCTGACCTTTCAGATCAACGAACAGGCAGCTGCCACCGGGCGACCGCCTGGAACGCTGATGTGGGCCGGGCTGGCCAACAGCTTCTACTGGATTGACCAAGCGAACGGGATTGGCGGCGCATACCTGAGCCAGATCCTGCCCTTCGGCGATCAGCAGTCACTGGACCTCTTCTACGAAGTCGAGGCGGCCGCGTATTCAACTCTCCAGTCAATCAACTCGCGGTGATGACGATGCGGTCTCGGCAGGGAAACCGACCGCCAGGGACACAAGCACGATGAGACTTGCGAGAACGAGCTGAAGGTCTCGCAACATCGAACGGATGGTAGCTCCAGGGTCTTCCACCGGGACCAACGAGGGAGCAATGCCCGGCTCTGCACCCCCCGGGTATCCCGCGGCCTGACGGATGAAAACGTTGTCCGAAGATCCGTTGGCGGTGGCTGCAATCGTCCCAGGGGTTTCCACGTCAAGGAACCTGGAAGCGTCGGTGTTGTCACCTATTCCGGCGCCGGGTCCAATCGCGGTCAGCGTGATATCGCCCTCAGCGACAACTTTCGGCTCGCTGTCGAAAACCTCTTCCGCAATCACGCCCTCGACGACCATCGTGACCGTCCCGCCCGCTGACACAGATCGAATGACCACATCAGCGGTGCTGGTGAGTTGCACGGCTGCCGCTGCGTGGACGCTGAGCGCACCCGCCACCTTCAGGGTCGCAAGGCTCACCGCCCCGGCGCGAGCGTTGAACGTTGCGTTGCCACCAGACTGCACAAGCCCGACGCCCGAGATGTCGCCTGAGGCAGAGCCCGCTTCAAGAGTTCCATCAGCGGACACAGACAACAGCTCAAGGTCGCCCATGTTGGCGATCCGGACCGAGCTGAACGTAGTCAGATCGGCGGTGCCGGTGAGGTCAAGTCCGTCGAGTGTGACGTCGCCCAGCGCTTCAGCGACAAGGTCACCGCCAATGACGATGAGACCAGCGTCCAGCATGAGATCCGATGTGTCGGCAAGCAGCCCAACCAGTGCTCTGAGCGAAAGGTTCCCGTCAACGGTGCTCGGCGCGAGCACGATGTTTCCTTCCGGCGACACAATCCTGGCGTCACTTCGAGTATCCAGCGTCAGGATGCCGGTCGTGGTGAGGTTGATCAGTTCGATCGGTCCAACAGCAGACACCGAGACGTCGCCGCCAACGAGGAACTCTGACGGCCCGCCAGAGACGCCGCCGGTCGCTGATGTCAGCTGCACACTTCCCACGAAGCCACCCGAGATCACAACCGCACCGTCTGCCTCGATCACCGAATCTCCACCGACACGGGATCCGACCACCAGGAGATCATTGGCTGAACGCAGGAACACATCTCGCCCATTGACCACTACTTCACCAGTCACGTCGAGCTGATCGAGATGCACATCAATGACGGACAACTCGAGTTCCCCGGCCACGGAGATGGTGCCGATGTCGCTCAACACGCCGGTTCCAGAGCCGGCGATGGAGTAGTCACCGCCGACCTGTGAAGCAGCGAGGATGGATTCGCTGGGGGCAAGCAACAAGATGTCACCCTCAGTCTGAACACCAATCGAAACGCCGGTCCGAAGATCGCCGGCAATGGTCACACGATCGTTCCCCCCAACCATTTCGAACCTCAACACAGATCCGGCGGGGATTGTTCTCCTCGTGATGTCGCCATTGATCGTTACCCGATACTCAGCACTGCCCGGCTCTTCCTCCAGAACCTCGACGATGTCGTTTCCGGCCGTGCCACTGACTACCACCGGCATCGCCGACGCCGAAGGCACGAACGTAAGCATCGCCGCCATCAACAAACCGCAAACGACCGCGGCCTGCGCCGCTGCTCGAACCACTCTTGTCACACGTCTCATCCTGCAAGCCTGAGCCGAGAACGAGCCAGCGCCTGTTCTCTATGTCACCCAGTGCCTGTGACATCGGTCTGATCCAAGTTCACACGAGCGCCGATCACGCCGATATGGCCATTCTCGTCGTCCGGACCAACTGGGATGTTCCGAAACATCGCGGCATCACCCGCTTCGTTCTCGACAGGCGCCAGGACGGCGTGCAGTTTTGACACATCGTGCAGTTTCGACACATCGAGCAGCTGAACTACCGTAACTCCTTCATGATGTCTTCCTGACCGGCGCGAATCTTCGATGCCCACACCCTTTCCGTGGCTGCGGTGCAGGGTGCCACCATTGGAGGAGGCATGGGCCTCGCCCTCGCCACCGACTTTCGGTTTGCGGCGCCCGAAGCCCGGTTCAGCGCCAACTTCTCGAGGTTGGGCTTTCACCACGGGTTCGGCCTATCGGTGACACTCCCCCGCCTCGTGGGTCCGCAGGTGGCGGCTGCTGCGGGGCGACCTGGCCGCGCAGATACGAGCCTCCACCGCACACGGAGCCGTCGAGCGGAGTGGCTTCGCGACACGGAAGACTTCAGCGAAGGCAAAACCGCAATGGCCGAGCGTCGCGAACCGCGTTTCCAGGGCCGGTAAGTGCCAGCCGCAGAGGCTGCTACTCGTCGATGACGCCAGCCAGTTCGAGCAGCCGATACGGCGGGAGGTACTGCTCCACAACCTGCACTCCGAGCGCGTCAGATACGGCGTTGGTCAGCGCGGCAGGCGCGCCGATCATGCCACCTTCGCCAACACCGCGGGCGTCGTTTTCGCCGGCGGTCAACGTCTCCATATGTTCAATCTCGATGGTCGGAATCTCCATGGCGGTCGGGATCAGGTAGTCCAGGTACGTCGAGCTCATCAGGTTGGCTTCCTCGTCGTAGAAGAGTCGTTCGTAGAAGACGGCACCAATCCCCTGGGCGACGCCGCCACGCACCTGGCCGTCGACGACGGCCGGGTTGATGATCGGCCCACAGTCTTCGACGACGAGGTAGCGGGGTATTTCGATCTCGCCGGTCTCCAGGTCGACATCGACCCAGGCGACATGCGTGGCAACAGACCAGCCACCGTTGCCAACGCCGTCGTACTGCATGCTCTTCTCGAAGACAGGGCCAGCGCTGATGCCCTTGCCGGTGGCGACCCTGCCAGCCACGTCGGCATAGGTAAGACCGCGAGATGGGACGCCTGCGACATGAATGTTGCCGTCAACGATCTCGATGTCGCTCTTCGAAGCCTCGAGCATGTCAGCGGCTGCATCAACAACCTGTTCTCGCAGGTCCCGGGCCGTCATGCGCATGACGCCGCCGCCCAACGGACCACCGCGACTTCCGCCAGTGCCAATGAAGCTGAACTGGGTGCGATCGGTGTTGCCCCACACCACTTCGACGTCCTCCATGGCAACACCGAACTCGTCGGCGGCGACCTGCTTGTACGTGGTCTGGTGGCTCTGCCCGTGCGGACTTTGCGACGTGTACATCGTGATGCGACCATCGGCGTCAATCTCGGCACGACCGTCCTCGGCAATGAACAGATCACTGCCCGGTTGAAGCGACTCGAAGAAGTTCGGCGGGCCAGGTGCCGCCTCGTGATAGCACGCCATGCCGAGTCCCAACCGGTGGCCTCTTGCCTCGGCGTCGGCCTTGTCCCGCGCAAGCTGATCCATGTCAATCAGTTCAAGCGCCCGGTCGAAGGTTTTGGCCACCGACATGGTCTCGTCGAGCGTCGGGCCCGAGATCATTGCGGGCGGCATGGAGCCCTCACGCATAAGGTTCTTCGCTCGCACATCAAACGGGCTGAGGCCGAGTTCGTCGGCCACAATGTCGACCATACGTTCGCGCATCCACGTCTCGTTCGCCCATGGACCGCGATAGGGGACGACCTTGCCCTTGTTGGTCGCCACAATTTTGGTCGTGAGCTCAAACGCTTTGAAGTCGTAGGCGCCCGGCATGTACCCCTTCCACAGCAGGGCGATAACCACCGGCGAGATAGGGAAGGCGGGGTACGCGCCCTGGTCGAGAAAGGCATCGACCTTCATTCCTCTCAGCGTTCCGTCGTTGTCCACGGCGAGCGAAATCTTGAAGCGCTCTTCTCGTGCCTGTCCGCCGTCGGTCAGATTCTCGACGCGATCTTCAATCCATTGAACCGAGCGTCCCAGGTATTTCGCTGCTGCTGCCAACGCAATGTCCTCGCGTGCAACCGGCCCCTTTGAGCCGAATGCACCCCCTATGTCACCCGCCTTGACTGTCGGGTAGTCGTCGGCAGCCAGAAGACCGGCAGCCATTCGAGCCGCGTGCCGGGCGAACGACTTGTCCTTCGACATCTGGGACTTCTGACCATCGGTGCTCTGCGCTGAGATCTTGTGCTTGTTCTTCCTGCGAAACGCCCTGGCGGCATCCATGAACGCATTGCGGCGATCGCCATTACGCACAAACCGGTTGAGGTTCTTGAAACCGCCGTCGTTCACGAGCATCGCTGCGACTGCCCACTTCAGGAAGTGCGGTGCCTGTGATGTGTTGTGAATTTCGAGGTGTCCGGTCGACGGGTCAACCAGCACGACACTGCCGCGCGTCTCCATCGGCTGGTTGGATTGGCGGGGACAATCGAGCGTGCGGGTTATGACACGATCAGCCGAGGAGAAGACCCCGTCGACGTCGCCGAAGCTGTTGGCGATGGTGCCGAGCACGTTGCCGTCTGCGAGCTCCCAGATCTGCGGACTGGTCGGGTCGAGCGCTGCATCGATCGAGCCGATCGCCTCGAGGAACTCGTACTCCACGTCAATCAGGTCCAGAGCGTCTTCAGCGATATAACGCGATTCCGCCACTACCAGTGCAACCGGATCGCCGATATGACGCACCCGGTCTTCACTCATGCACATGTGGAGCGGTGTGTACATGCCCTTTTCCATGAACATCGGAAGGAACGGATTGGTCCGGTCGTTCAGCTCTTTGGCCGTGAAGACGCGCACCACACCGGGCACCTTCTGCGCTGCGGAGACATCGATCGATGTGATCGTGGCGTGGGGAAAGGGACTGCGGGCGAACGCCGCGTGCAGTACCCCATCAGGGTTGAGATCGGCGACAAACTCTCCTGCGCCAATCAACAGACGTTCGTCCTCGACCCGTTTGACGGACTGCCCCACGAAGCCGAGACCCGAGGTTTGTGCATTCGCTGCCGCGGTCTGCTCGCTCATGCGCTTCCTCCCATGAGCGTGACAGCTGTTTCGACACCGTCGATGATGGATTGGTAGCCGGTACACCGACAGAGATTTCCGCTCAGCTCTTCGCGGATCTCCGACTGGGTCGGGCTCGGATTGTCTCGCAGAAGCGCAACCGTGCTCATGAGAAAACCCGGCGAACAGAATGCGCACTGGAAGCTCATGGCCTCGAACATCGCCTGCTGCACCGGATGCAGGGTGCCGTCATCGTCGGCGAGTCCCTCGATGGTTACGATCTCGGTTCCGTCAGCCTGGACACCAAGCATCAGACAGGACCGGGAAGGTTCGCCGTCGACCAGAACGGTGCAGGCTCCGCACACGCCGTGTTCACATCCAAGGTGGGTGCCGGTGAGCCCAACGTCCTCCCGAATGACATCGGCAAGGGAGCGCCGCGCTTCAATATCGAGGACGTGGCTGGTCCCATTGATCGCCACGTTGATGGAGAGCTTTTGACCAAGTGGTGCATTGGCTGAAGGAAGACTCATGCGGGTACTCCGATTCGGGTGGCGGCCTCAGCGAGACCTCGGCGGGTGAGAACACCGGCAAGGTGACGGCGATAGGCCGCGGTGGCATGAATGTCACCGTCGGGCGAAAGCGTGTTGGACACGATCGATGCCGCTTCAGCAAACACTTCCGGCCCTGCGCGCTGTCCGACAAGTGCGGCTTCTGCTTCGGTGACACGCACCGGCCTGCTCGACACGCTGAAGAACGAGAGCGCGGCAGAGGAAATAACCCCCTCGGGCGCATCGATCACGCAGGCCAGACCGCACATGGCGTAGTCGCCGTGTCGACGACTCACTTCGATGACGGTGCCGCCTGCGGTGGAACTCCACGCAGGAAACTGCACTTCGGTCAACAGTTCGTGCGGTTCGATGGTCGTGCTGAAATGACCCTGGAAGAAATGGTCGGCGGTGACTTTGCGCGTGGCGTTGTTGGATGCGATCTGCATGGTTGCGCCAAGTGCCAAACAAACAGCTGGCATCTCGGCTGCCGCATCGGCGTGGGCGATGCTCCCCACCACGGTGCCGCGATTGCGGATGGCCCGGTGTCCAACGTGCGGTAGCGCTGAAGTGACCAGAGGCGCATGCTGCGCCACGTCGGGAGACTTCTCAGCCTCGGCATGGCGGACCATTGCGCCGACGCTGACACCGCCATCCTCCAGGACCGAAAGCTGTTTCAGTGCATCGATGGCGCCTATGTCGATCACATGCTCGGGGCGTCCAAGTCGTAACGCCATTACCGGCAACAGGCTCTGGCCGCCAGCCAGCACTTTGGCCTCGTCGCCATGTTCCGCCAGTAGGCCGAGGGCCTCATCAAGCGTCGCTGGGCGGTGGTAGTTGAATGGTGGATTTTTCACAGCGGTCCTTGGCGGTTGAGACCATCCACAGCGCACGAGATAGGACTGGTGAGTTCCCGACCGGGCGTCGGGTCGCAGGCAACGTGCCTCGCTGACGGTCTCCGCTCAAGACTAATGGGCACCGGGACTGGCCCAGCTCCTTCAGGAAGCCTGTAGCTGCGTGCCCGGGATGGGACTTGAACCCATACGCCCCCGAAGGAGCTGGGGGGTTTAAGCCCCCTGCGTCTACCAATTCCGCCACCCGGGCTGGATGGTGCGCCCACAGTACCGTTGTACCCACCTGACACCGGAGACTTTGCTTGCAGGTCCGACCAATCGAACAGTGTCTGGCACCTCGTTCCGAGGACCCGCAACTTGTAACGGTGTGTCTGACACCGCGCCATTCGAACAGTGTCTGACACCAGGCTGGCAGACTTGGGCGATGAGGCAACGTGTGCGGCTCGACAGGTGAGCGTCCACGTCCACGCGCGTACTGCGCTCGCCGGCAATCCGTCGGACGGATTCGGCGGGGCCGTGGTCTCCGTCCCGATCCCAACACTGCGAGCCACCGCATCGGTGGTGGCCACTGCGGGAGCCGACTTCCCGCTCGTCGCCGCGACAAGAAAACGATTCGCTCTGGCCACCTCCCTGGCCCAGGTTGCGCCCATTGCGATTGAGACAACGATCCCGCGCTCGGTTGGCCTCGCCGGCTCAAGTGCGATCGTCATTGCCACGTTGAGGTGCCTCGCACAGCATCATGGCGTCGAACTCACCGCCATGGAGATCGCAACACTTGCGCACACAATCGAGCGTGTTGATTTGAGCATTGCAGGGGGCTGGCAGGACCAGATCATCCAGAGCCACGGCGTGTCGATGCTCATGGAGTTCTCCCCGCCGATGAAGCAGCGAACCCTTATGAGCGGAGGTCTCCCAATCTGGATTGCGTGGGCAAAGGCGCAAGCGTCGGAGAACTCCGGAGAAAGTCACGCTCCACTGCGCGAACGTGCTGCAGCTGGCACCAGGGAAAGCGAACAGATCGCCTCGACGATGGCCGAACTTGCCGACATCGCCCGGGTCTGCGCTGATGCCTTTGAGGCGGGTGACGGTCATGCGGTGAAAGCGTGCATGAACACCACCTTTGACCTGCGTGCGCAAGTCATGCCCATCGCTGCGCCGCATCAGCACATGATCGACCTCGCCCGGGATGCCGGATCCGCCGCAAACTTCGCCGGCTCCGGCGGCACGATCGTGGGCGTCGTACCAAAAGACCCTGCACCGCTGTGGACCGCGCTGGACAACGCCGGCTTCAGCCGCCTCGACTGGACGCCCTGACCCGAATCCAGCGCCAGTACCTCCCCACACTGGTTGACCGACCATCGACAATCCGCTGAGCTCTGAGACCGTTATCCACAGACCTGTTCTCGTGGCAAACTCACCGGATGCCCGAGGCACTCTTCATTCCCGCCGATTCCGCCTTCGAGCCAACCGAGCTTGCGATTGGCCCGTGGCGTCCTGACGCCCAGCACGGAGGTCCACCGTCTGCATTGTTGGCGCACCTCACCGAGAGCGAAGTCAGCGACGATCAGTTCGTTGGCTTCGTCGAGGTTGAGCTCACGAGGCCGGTGCCCCTTTCGTTGCTCACGACAGAGGTGAGCGTCGAGATGCTCAGTCGGCGGGTCTGTCGCGTCCGTGCCGCGCTTTTGTCCGAAGGCATCGTTGTGTGTCGCTCCTCGGCACTCGTGCTTGCCACAGAAAGTGATCTGCCGGTCCCCAACCACGTCGCTCCTGCGCCAAATCCGGTCGCCATTCCCGGACCCGATGCTGTCGAGATCCCTCCCCCGTTTGGACCCCACACCGGCACCGCCTATCACCGCAACGGCGTGGAGCATCGCTTCACCCGCGGCACGTTCACCGCTGCGGGACCTGCGTTCAGCTGGGTACGCCTGCGTCAACCGGTTGTCGCTGGCGCCGATCCCACGGGCCTGCAACGGCTACTTGCTGCTGCCGACTTTGGGTCGGGCATTTCTGCCATCTATGACGCGAGCGCTTCGGTTGGGCTGATCAACGCGAACCTCGCAGTGACCGTTCGTCGCTCACCCGTTGGCCACTGGATCGGTCTCGACTCGGAGACGCTCCTCGACCCACACGGCATTGGCACGGCCACCACCACACTGCATGACGAACTTGGCATAGTCGCCACCGCGACGCAGAGTCTCATCCCCATTCGAAAGCTCACCCCATGACAGACGCCTCGCCTCTTGGCTCCCTGGCCGGCCCGCTGTTCGACGAGGGGAACGACGGTGCGCTACCGGAAAGCCCTCCCGCGCCCGTATCTTGAACGTATGGGTTTCTTGAAAAAGCGTCTTCTTCGTCGGTTCGGTCCAGCCGGAAAGCTGGCTGACGTCGCCATCGTCGGTGGTGCCGCGCTTCGTATGGCGCAGCGCAAGGGTCTCATCACCGAAGAGACCGCCAACAAGTTCGGATCGGCCAGCAGCAGTGGCGGCGAAGCAGTTTCTGCGGCCGAGATGATGCTCATCGTCGGCGCCTTGTGGCGGCTCGCCCGAAAGGTGATTTCCGGCCGCAAGACCAAGCGCGTCGTCATCGACGTCTGAACATCAGGCCTTGGACAACTGGATTCGCTGATTGCATTGCGTGTGGTTCGCTCCCGGCAACGCAGCGGTACCTGTTGCACCTGACCTGTGTTTGTGTCATCCACTACAGCGAGCGAACAGCCCTGATCTGGTGGATCAACGTGTCAGACTTGCGCCATGAGTAACGGCGAGAACCACACGGACGTCATCATTATCGGTGGAGGTATCGCCGGGGCAACTGCGGCGTACCAGCTGAGCCAAGCCGGTCAGGAAGTGTCGCTTCTTGAGCAGGAAGCTGAGCTTGCGCACCACACCACGTCGCGCTCCGCCGCCATCTACGTTGAGCACGAGGGTGGCCCCACCGCACAACGCCTGAGCGCCGCGAGTCGAACCTTTCTGGAGGACCCGCCCGTGGACATTGACAGTGATCTCATGACCCCGTGCGGGAGTATGACCGTGGGGACCGATGCTGATGTTGACCGACTCCTCAATGAAGCCGCAGAGGCGCAGATCATCACACCGACCATCGCAGTCCTGCGAGGCTCATCGGTGACCGATCTCTGTCCGGTGTTGCGGCCGGAACGAGCGACCATCGGCGTGTTCGAACCCAACTCCAAGTCCGTTGATGTGATGGCACTCCACCAGCTCTACCTTCGGGGAGCCACGGCTCACGGACTTGCCGTACATCGCAGCGCCAGAGTGCAATCGCTCACCCGCTCAAAAGGCACATGGGTTGCGCACACGCCCGCCGGCGATTTCCGGGCTCCCGTCGTGGTCAATGCAGCGGGCGCCTGGGGCGATGTGGTTGGGGCAATGGCGGGGGCTGAACCCATCGGCCTTGCGCCAAAGCGTCGCACGGCATTTACGACCGGGATAGACCAGGACCCGACGCCCTGGCCGTTCATCTACAACGGAACACCGGGCGAGAGCTGCTACTTCAAACCCGAAGCCGGCAACCAATTGCTCTGTTCTTTGGCTGACGAAGGCGAATCGGAACCGACGGATGCTCGACCCCAGGAGTTGGACATCGCGCTCGCCATTGACCGCATCAACACCCTCAGCACGCTGGGCATACGGTCGGTTCGCACCACCTGGGCCGGGTTGCGCACCTTTGCTCCAGACCGCAATCAGGTCCTCGGTTGGGATGACAAGGTCGACGGATTCTGCTGGATGGTTGGCCAGGGCGGAACCGGCATCACCACCTCACCTGCTGCGGGGGCAATGATCGCCGCGATCGTGACCGACTCGCCGGTTCCGGACAGTCTGACTGCGCTGGGGCTTACAAAGGAAGCTCTGGCACCGCGCCGCCATCTCTGATCTTCACGTCAGCCTCAGGCGGCGAGGTGAATGTCGTGCTCGGTCACGGCCCACAGATCGTCTCGGGCGCTGGCCGCATCGGCCCCATTGAGCCCGTTGGCAATGACAATGCCTTCAACCATGTCGGCCAACACGGCCACCCACGGGCGGTTCTTGATGGCAACCGCCACGACAAAGGTTCCATCGGAGCGTCGCCGAAGCGTGCGGCCAAACCCGATCACCCGAGGCGGGCTTCGAAAGCCCGGGACCAGCAGCCCGAGGCGACGCGCCTCATCCCCAAGGGATCGGACGGCTTCAGCAAACTTGACGGACGGTGCTTCCATGACGTTCACCACTATGGCAGCGCCCTGTGACACTCTTGCCGGGGCCTGCGAATCAACTCGCCTTCGGGCGAACCAAAACCACTCGTGGCCCTCCTTGAGGAGGGCCACTCGTGTGTGGTGTTGATCTCTCAGCCAGCTTCGGCTGAACGGGTCAGCAACCAGCAGACGGGTCAGCAACTAGCTGAACGGGTCAATTACTAGCTGAACGGGTCAGTGTCACCACTGTTGTTCAGGAAGGTCTTGCGCGTCGGGCGCTTTCCAGACAGCGGGAACCTCTTGATGAGGGCCTTCGCCTGGGGAATCCACTCGTCACGCTCAATCCGACCCGGGAAGGCCAGCGCATCGTCAACCTTGCCAACGTCGGGCTTGGTGAGAGCACCAAGCTGCTCCCACGTCTTGATGCCGTAGCTGTTGAGGGTCTTCTCCAACACCGGCCCAATGCCGTTGATAACCTTCAGGTCATCCTTGTGGCCGGCGCCCGGGGTTCCGAGCTTGGTGGTGCCCTTCACCCAGGCCTTTGGGCCACCAGATTTTGCTGCTGGCTTCTTCCTGGCTGCCGATTTACTGGCCTTTTCGGCTTTGCCGCCGGACGCCTTGCCACCCTTGAGGAGGCCCTTCGCCTGCGGGATCCACTCGTCGCGCTCAATCCGCCCCGGGAAGGCCAGAGCATCGTCAACCGTGGCAACCTCAGCCTTGGTGAAGGCGGCAAGCTGCGCGTAGGACTGAATGCCGTAGCCGTTGAGTGTCTTTTCCAACACCGGCCCAATGCCGTTGATGAGCTTCAGATCGTCCTTCTGCTCCGTGCCGGGCGTGCCGAGCTTGGTGGTGCCCTTCACCCAGGAACGAGATGCGGACTTCTTGTTCTTCTTCTCTTTCTTCGGCTTGGCCTTGGCGGCCGCCTTCAGACGAGCGATCTCCTCTTCAAGAGCAGGGACCCGACCAGCGGTGCGACGCGCCCCGGGCAGTTCCTTGTTGGCTTCGGCAAGTTGGGCTGCCTCGGCTCGAGCCTGTTCGAGTGCGTTGGCGTCAGCCGTGGCTTTCGCAGCCGCAGCTCGTTCGGCGTCAGCAGTTGCTTTGCGGGCAGCAGCAGCGTCAGCCTTTGCAGCAGCAAGGGCTTCGTCGGCCTCAGCCTTGGCGTTGACCGCAGCAGCTCTGGCAGCGTCACGTGCTGCCGCAGCGGCGCGGTCGGCATCGACCTTGGCCTTTGCAGCCGCAGCTGCGCTTTCGGTCTGTGCCTTGGCGGTGGCTTCAGACGCGGCAGCGCTGCGGGCAGCAGCTGCAGCCTGATCAGCGTCTGCCTTCGCCCTGGCAGCAGCAGCGTCAGCATCAGCCTTCGCCTTCGCAGCAGCGGCGTCAGCATCAGCCTTCGCCTTGCGGGCAGCGTCAGCGTCAGCATTCGCATCCGCAATGGCACGGTCGGACTGATCCTTCGCTGCGGCGATGGCAGCGTCAGCGTCAGCTTTCGCCTTCGCAGCAGCGGCGTCAGCATCAGCCTTCGCCTTGCGGGCAGCGTCAGCGTCAGCTTTCGCATCCGCAATGGCACGGTCGGACTGATCCTTCGCTGCGGCGATGGCAGCGTCGGAGTCCTTCCTGGCCTTTACAACAGCCTCATTCGCAGCGGCCAAGCGGGCAGCAGCAGCCTGATCAGCGTCTGCCTTCGCCTTGGCAGCAGCAGCGTCAGCATCAGCCTTGGCCTTTGCAGCAGTGGCATCGGCATCAGCCTTCGCCTTCGCAGCAGCGTCAGCATCAGCCTTGGCCTTTGCAGCAGCGGCGTCGGCATCAGCCTTCGCCTTCGCAGCAGCGTCGGCATCAGCTTTGGCCTTGGCAAGCTCTGCCTCAAGGGCGGGCATGCGACCAGCCTTGGCGTTGGCCGCATCCAGTTCGGACTTCAGCTTCGCAGCCGTGTCGGCGGCGTCTCTGGCCTTTGCGGCAGCAGCACTGTCAGCGTCAGCTTTCGCCTTGGCAGCGGCAGCGTCTGCGGCCGTCCTGGCCTCGACTGCAGCGGCAGCCTCGTCCTGAGCCTTCTTGATGGCCGCATCCTTCTCGGCCATCCGTGCTTCAAGATCAGCGGCACCGGTTTGAGCCGCGCCGAGCTGCGACATCAGTCCGGAGACCTTGCCTGCCTCAGCCTGAGCAGCGTCGGCTTTGCTCTTGGTGGCAGCAAGCTGAGCTTCCACGTCCGCCCGACCCTTGGCCGCATCAGCAGCCTCGGTCTTCGCCGCAGCAAGCTGAGCTTCAAGATCGGCATTCTTGTCGGTTGCATCCTTGAGGTTGGACACCTCACCTTGCAGCCCGGTGACCTTGTCGGCTTCCACCTGCAGGGCTTTCACCCGGGTTTCGTAGTCGGCCAAGGCCTGGTCGTGCTCAATCTTCGCTGCGTTCTGAGCATCTTCCAGTGCAGCAATGCGCTGATTGAGTGAAGCGGTTTCATCGCCTGCACTGCTCTGTAGCGAAGCAAGCTCGGACCGAAGACCCTTTGCAGCTTCGGCCTCTCCCTCGAGGCCCTCAACCGACGCCTCCAGCTCAGCAACCCGAGCCGCCTCAGCCTTTGCGGCACTCAATTCAGCTTCGAGCCCGGCGACACGGTCCGCCTCGCTCTGAGCCGATGCAAGCTGGGCCTCAAGATCGGAGACTTTGGCAGCGTCAGCCTGAAGTGCAGCTACCTGGCTTTCAAGCCCGGCCACTCGACCGGCTTCAACCTCGAGGTCAGCGACCTTCCCTTCGAGCGCACCGACCTGGGCAGCCTCGCCCTTTGCAGCAGCCAGCTCGGCTTCGAGACCCTTGGCGCGGTCTGCTTCAGCCTGGGCTTCAGACAGTTGCATCTTGAGTCCACCGACGGCAGCAGCAGCGGCCGCGGCAGTAGCAAGTTCAGTCTTGAGACCACCGACTTGAGATGCCTCGGACTGGGCCGCAGTAAGCCTGGCCTCCAGGTCGCCAACATGGGCTTCAAGTTCCGGCACCCGGCCGGCGTCGGACTGAAGACTGGCAACCTGTCCCTCAAGGGCAGAGGCACGTTCCGCCTCGCCTCGCAGCGAGGATACCTGTGCCTCAAGTTCCGGCACTCGGCCGGCCTGGGGACGCAAATCGCCAAGTTCGGTCTCAAGCGACGTCACCAGGTTGGCATTGGTCGTGAGATCACCTTCAAGCGACGACACCCGGGTGGTGAGCTGGTCGCGTTCGGTGCTGATGAGCCCGTAGCTGGACTCCAGTTCGCCCTTGGATGTGCGCATGTCCGTATTGGACTGGCGCAGGCGATGGAGTTCTGACTCGTGCTCGTCCCAGTCCGGGCCGCTGACCACTTTCTTCCCCCAGCGCCAGACCAGCCAGCCTACGAGAAAGCCCAGTAGGCCTGCGAGCGCCAAGAACATCCAAAGATGCTGTGCGAGATACCACATGTGAATTATCCTTCCAGGACGACGAGCTCAACGCGGCGGTTTGCCTGTCGTCCTGCGTCCGTGTCGTTGCTATCAATTGGTTGGGACTCGCCGTAACCGGTTGCGGTGAGACGGGTCTCACTCACGCCGGCGTCGACGAGGTATTGCTGCACGGCTTCAGCGCGTGCCTGGCTCAGTGATTGGTTGAAGGCGGCGTCGCCCTGGGAGTCGGTGTGTCCAGCGACCTCCACGTTGACGTCGGGGAATTCGTCCAGGGTGGCCACAGCATCGTTGAGGATGATGGTGGAATCGACGGTCAGGATTGCGGTTCCAGATTCGAATTGCACGCCGGTCAGGTCAAAGGTGGGCGGTGCAGCTTCGACCGTCACACTTGATGCGCCGGAAAGTCCGCTGTCGGCCCTGGCCGCTTCAATGGTGTCTCTTGCCCCAGCATCGGGGGCAAGACCGGTCAGGTCCAGATCTTCGGATACGAGACTTGCCCGCCCGTTCAGGAGGTTGTCATTCATGAGCGGGATCAGACCCGCAAACGCTGTGACTCGTGCGTCGGCGCCGGGAAGGGCCTCGGCGAGTCCGCTCACGGTCAGGTTGTCCGTGACATTTGCGGCACCGTATTCGGCGTTCGCTGCGTCAACGATTGTTTGACGATGGCCATCGGTGAGCACCTCACCGTTCAGCACCACGCCTGAACCCTCAACTACAGCTTCAGCATCGATGAATCCGGTTTCGGGGGCGGGCACTGCGGTTGGCACTGCGGTGGGAACAGCGGTGGGAACTGCTGTTGGCACGGCGGTCGGCGCGGCCGTTGGTACTGCGGTCGGCGCCGGAGCCTGGGTAAGCCCTTCGACATTTACGGTGCGCACACCGGGTTCGCTTCGAACAAGAGTTTCGATGGCTCCTGCACCCAGAGCAGCACCGGCCGGGATGGCACCCGTGAGGGTTGCGTCTCGACCGTCGAAGTCCACGTCGACACCGGTAATGCCAGCGTTTTCAAGATTCGCCAGACTCTTCTCAGTCAGATCGTCTTGGATGGCAGGAATGCACAGGATCAAAGCGATGGCAGACAAGATCGCAAAGAGGAGTAATCCGGCGAGGATTCCCCAGCGACGTTGCTTCGTCATACAGGCTCCCTTCAGAGTTATGGAGCACATGCTTTGAGTCGAAAGACCCAGGCCCCACTTCGAAGACGGACGTTAGCGAAAAAAGTCGCGTCGTGATTGCCTGGCTGTGCGCCCGTGAAGCGATCGCCCTCGTTGCTACCGAGCGTGACGACGAGGTGAAGTTGTGCCCACTCTGCGGTATCTCTCTCCACCTTTGCGTCCCCCGGTAAGTTTGGGCTGTGTCCGATGCACCCCAAGATGAGTTAAACGCCGCGCAGCGAGATGTCATTGCGCTTCTTGGCGCCAGGCCGGATGAACGACCTGTTTTTCCTGACGGACTTCGCGGTCGAATTGCTGATGATCTGAGCGAAGCTGTTGCCCCAATCGCCGGCGGAGTCGACCCCGACGATCCGATCTTCGTGAACAAACGGCGACTGGCTCAGGTGCACGGGTGCCAGGCGCTCTACACCTATGAGCAGTCCACCCCCGGGTTCGACTGGTCCATTCCCGTCGCTATCGGGACGGTTGCGCACAAGGCCATCGAATTGTCCATCCACTGGCGTGGTTCGCCCTACCCAATCGACCTGACCGATGAAGCCGTTGGTCGACTCTCAGCTGACGACCGCGGACTGGGTCTGTTCCTTCGCGAGATGCCTGACGGAGACCGCGCTCAGCTGCGCAGCGATGTAAACGACCGCGTGGCCTCGTTCATGGAGTGTTTTCCACCCCTCAAGTCGAGGTGGAGACCAGTGACCGAGAGTCGGGTTCGAGCCGAACTGCTTGGTGGTCGAGTTATTGCAGCTGGGAAAGTTGACCTGACGCTCGGAAACCCTCAAGGTCAGGTTGCGGGTAAGGTCATCATTGACCTCAAGACGGGGCGAAGACGTTCCGAGCACCGCGACGATCTGCGGTTCTACGCGCTACTTGAGACGTTGAAGGTTGGCACGCCGCCCCGGATGGCCGCGTCGTACTATCTCGATGAGGGACGCTTTGTCGAAGAAGTCATCACCGAAGCGGTGCTTGATGCAGCCATCACCCGCTTCGTCCACGGCCTGGATTTGATCATGGAGCTCACCGACCCTGAGATGGTGCCAATCAAACGACCCAGTCCGGCATGTAGGTGGTGCCCACTTCTGGAGGACTGTCACGACGGGGCATCGTTCCTGAATGATGACGAGCTGACCTGACAAGAGGACCAATCGTCGTCGCTACTGATTGCCAATCCACGTGTCGATGAGTTCGCCTCGACGCACGGTCCACTCTTCAGAGGTCATGGCGAACCGCTCATGGTCTTCCCAGACCCCATTGATCTCCAAATAGCGCTGAGCGACACCTTCGCTGCGCACAGCGACCTTCTCCACCACCCGACGACTCGCAGAGTTTCTCGGGATGATGGCGATCTGCACCCGATGCAACATCAGCTCCTCGAAGGCCAGCCGCATCAGCACGACGAGGGCTTCAGGCGTGTAGCCATTGCCCGCCAGGTCCCTGCTCACCCAGTAGCCGATATAACCGCTCTGAAAGGGCCCGCGCTGAATGGACGAGAGATTCATCTCTCCAGCAAGCGCGCTACCGACGAACACTCCGAAGCCGTACCCGCTACCCAGCTGACGTTCGCGATCCCTCGCCGTGCACCTCACAACGAACGCGCTCTTGTCCTCTATGGGATCGGGTTGGCCTGGCGACCTTTGCGGTTCCCACTTCGTCAACCAGTCGACGTTGCGTCGACGCACTTCTCGCCACTGACGAAAGTCAGATGGCGCCAGCGGCCGAAGCGTGACACGTCGCCCGCTGAGAACGGGAGCGGTCTCGGAAAGGCCCCGCCGGCGCATCATCGTTGGAGTGAAGTAGGCATTGCCCGAAAGACTAGGGGGCAGCGCGGGTAGGCGCAGACTCTTCACCCGACGCGACGATGCACCGCGCCTGTGGCAGCTCAACCACCGAGCCGTTGGGCCCTACCCGTTTGCGCTCGACGCGAACGCACGCGACAACCGAACCAGCGGATGGTCAACGGATAAGCGAATGGACCAGACCGTCAAGAATGTCAGCTTCGGACACCAGAATCTCGTCGATGGCAAAATGGCGCATGGCCTTCGCCAGGATGGCGGTACCTGCGACAATCACTTCCACACGGTTGGCTTCAAGACCCGGATTGAACGCCCGATCCTCAGCCGACTCGGTGGCCATGGTGCGAAAGACATCCTCGACAGCGGCGTGGGTGAGGCGGAAGTGATGGATGGCATCCCGGTCATATTCGGCGAGCCCAATTTCAATGGCCGCGGTTGCCGAGACGGTCCCAGCCAGGCCGACGAACGTCCGTGCGTTGCGCGCTCCGGGAATGGCTCGATCCACGTCGTCCAAAAACAGGCCCGCAACGGTGACGCACGCGCTCAGTTCCTCTGGTCGGGGCGGGTCACTCTCAATGTACTTCTCGGTGAATCGCACGCATCCCATGTCCGTGGAGACTGCTTGCTCACAGGTCTCGGCACCAAAGGCAAACTCGGTTGAGCCGCCGCCGATGTCGAACACCAGAAATGGGCCATCGTCGGGATCAAGATCCGCAGTTGCGCCCTGAAACGACAGCCGTCCTTCTTCTTCGCCGCTGAGCAACTCCGGGCGCGCGCCGATAATGTCTTCGGCTGCGTCGAAGAACGAAGCGCTGTTCTTCGCGTCACGAGCCGCAGAGGTGGCCGTTATCCGAATCCTCGATACCCCGTGCTCATCCATGATCGTCCGGTAGTTGCGAAGGCAGGCCAGCACCCGTTCGATCGCTTCAGCATCGAGGCGTCCAGTGCGGTCCACCCCGTGCCCCATTCGCGTGATGGTCATCTCCCGAGCAAGGGCGTCCCTGCCGCCCCGGCTGACCAAAAGGCGCGTGGAGTTCGTGCCGCAGTCAATTGCAGCAACCACCATCGAGGATGTGTCGGTCATTGATGTGTCGGTCGTGGCTGTGTCGGTCATTGCTGGGCCTGCGGGGGATGAGCGACGTGCTTTTCGCCTTCGCCCGCGGCGAGACGCTCAGAAACCCACGCACCGACAGGGTCCGTTCCCCCCGCAAGCCAGGCTGCATAATGTGCGTGCAGACACTTCACGCCGACTCGGGTGCCACCAACGCCCGCCGATGGACGCGGACCGCCCCATTCAGGCGGCATCAGCGCGTCGCGCTCAGCTCGGTAGGCGTCGTGCGCCACAGCAATCCGTTCGAGGCCGATCTCTGCTTCGGATCGGTCCACTCCCCCGGCTGATTCGAGCCGACCAATGAGCACGCGTTCTTCCGGCGACACCAGCCAGTAGAGCGTTGGCATTGGGGTGCCGTCGTCAAGGATGGGAGCATTTCGGATAACACGCGGCACTCCGTCATCATGACGGACCACGATCTCATAGCGTCCCTGAGGCACCCGGCCAAGCAACTCGGTGATGAGCGCATGGTCCTCGGCGGATGGGGCCATGCGATCAGGCGCGGAGGCGAGAGAAGAGGCGACGCAGCAGAAGCAGACCGGCTACCCCTGCCGCTATCGGAATGGCCCGCTTGGCGAGCGGATTGCCCGCGGCGTCAAGCAAGTCGACGGCGTCGGCTTCCTTTGAGTCGATCTTGCGCACGACCGGCTCACCATCGGACGTGCCGGCTGAGCCTGCAGTTTCGCTGGCAGGTGTGCGCTGCACGGAGCTTGCTGCACTGGCGACGGCGCCAGCCAGATCACTTGGGGTGATGCGATCCTTGACCGGCAGCTCTTCTGTCACGGCGGGCGGCGCGTTCCGAATGAGCTCAGCGAGATTGTCGGCGAACTGGCCCATCAGCTTGGAGCTGATGTCGGCCATGACACCACGACCGAACTGTGCGACCTTGCCGGTGACCTTCAGATCAGTGTTGACGCTGACGGTTGTGGAGTCGGGACCATTCTCCACCAATGTGGCGGTGATGATGGCGTTGGCGTTACCTGCGCCGCGGATGTCGCGACCCTGACCATCGATGACGACCCGCTTTTCGGCATGGTTCTGCTCGATGAAGTGGGCCGCACCCTTGTACTGCGTGGTGATCGGGCCAACCTTGACTTTCACGTGTCCTCGGAACTCTTCACCAGCAATTTCTGTGAGCTGCGCACCCGGCAGGCAGGGCGCAATCCGCTCCACGTCGTTGAGGATCACCCAGGCTTCTTCAATGCCGACGGGCACCATAAAATCGTTGTTCAGTTCCATGTTCGTCCTTCCTTGGAGGCCTGGTCCACCTTGACCAAACTCCGTACTTTCTGCAGATCGGTGAGGGTGTCCACATCGATTGCGTACCCCTCGCAGGGTACCGCGACGACCAATTCAGGACGACGCCGGATGATGGCCTTTGCGCCCTCGTCGCCTTCGATGGGCACGAGACCCCAAACGTCGCCGTCGAGACGAACCGGAGGGGTTTGTACGCCGGCGAACTCGGCGGTTGCGATCGGCGACGGCGTGAGTGCCACGGCCCGCCAGGCTTCAGGCGGGGCGAGCGGCTGATCTCCCAGCCCAACAACGACAGCCCTGTGACCCGCCATGGTTGCGTATGTCAGTGCCACCTGCAGCGAACGGGCCTGACCGTCGGCCCAATCATGGTTCATGAGCAGGGTTGCTTCTTCGGGGACGACCCCGGAAAGATCCACACAGCCACTCACCACAATGGTCTCTGCGAACCCGGCGGAGAGCGCATGCTCCACGGCCCACGTGACGATTGGTTTCTTATCGAGCTTCGTCAACAGTTTGTGATTGTCGCCTGCGAAGCGACTGCCTTCACCCGCCGCGAGGATGACCGCAGCGCTTGTGGCCATGATCTCGGCTTCGGCTTCGGCAGACAGTGCGGCAGCGGCCGCGGCCGCTTCGACCGAAGCCTGCTCAGCTGCTGCGATTGCAGCTGCATCGAGTGATTCAGCGCTCGCGGGATCGGTATTTGGAGATGCGTTGTTCGGATCGTCGATCGGCGGGGAGGAATCTGATTGGTTCACCTGCCCAGTCTGCCGGGCGTTGGCTTGAATAATCGTCGTGCCCGTAGGGTGTGCTCAATGGAACCCTTTCTCGCCGGCTCCGGCCCCACCGTAAACATGTTGTTGTGCGATTCTGCTCAAGCGAGCGGCGGAAAGCTGTACATGCTCGGAGGTGGCCTCGCGGTTGTCGGAGCCAAGCCGCAGCCGCTGGCCATTGCGCTTCACATCACGTTGCCGTGGGATCGGGCGAACATTCCGCATGAGTGGAAAATTTCGCTTACGGATGAGGACGGTAAGTCTGTCACTGCAAACGAAAAACCGCTGGAGGTTCGCGGCCGTTTCGAAGCGGGTCGCCCTGCCGGCCTTCGTCCTGGCACGCCGCTGGGTGTGTCGCTTGCCATCAATATCCCTCCGCTGCCACTACCGGCGGGTCGCAGCTACACGTTCACGTTGAGTATCGACGACGCAACGGAACCGAACTGGCGCGTGACCTTCTTCAAGAAGGAAGCCCCAGCGACCTGAGAACCCGGCAAAACGCACAGTGGGGAAACATCGACTATGCGCTGGTCTCTGAGACCGTTATCCACGGGCCGAAGCAGCTCAGTCTCGAACGTGGATGGGTCCCTCGCTGTTACGCAGCGAAGGAACCGTCGACCCGGACCGCGACGCAATAATTTCCGCGCAGATGGAAATCGCTGTTTCTTCCGGCGTGCGACCGCCGATGTCGAGACCGATGGGAGAGTGCATACGGGCCAGCCCGGCGTCGTCGACGCCTGCTTCTCGCAGACGCTTTGTGCGGCCATCGTGGGTTTTGCGGCTGCCCATCACGCCGATGTAACCGACCTTTGTTTCAAGTGCCCGCACCAGAGCAGGCACGTCGAACTTGTTGTCGTGGGTGAGCACGCACACGGCATCGAGTGGACCAAGGGTTGCGCCTTCGTCGTCGAAGACAGCGTCGGGCCAGGCGATCTTGATCTCGTCGGCCATGGGGAACCGGCTGCGGGTGGCGAAGACCGGCCGGGCATCGGCCACCGTCACGCGATAGCCGAGGATCTTGGCGACACTTGCGAGCGCGGCCGTGAAGTCCACTGCACCGAAGATGAGCATACGAGGCGGCGAAGCGTAGGACTCCACGAAGACGGTCACATCCTCCGCCCGCTGCTCACCCTTGGGGCCATAGTGGCGAAGACCGGTCCGGCCCACTTCGAGTTCAGCCAGCGCATCGCGGGCTGCAACCCTGTCAAGTTCGCTGTTGCCGAGTGTGCCGAGGGGGCCAACCCCAGGCCGTACAAGCAGCTTCGACCCAACACCGATGCCCTCGATCACGCTCACCAGCGCCACCGGCTCCTCGGCCTTGATGGCCGAAGCAAGTGCGTCATACACCGGAGTGTTCTCAGGAGTGGAATCTGAGGGTTTGACATCTGCCATGGCCTTACCAGTCCAGGGGTTCTATGAAGAGGTGAATCGTTCCACCACAGGTGAGCCCAACGGCAAACGCCTCGTCGTCGCTGTAACCGAAGGTGACAATGCGTCGATCTCGGGAATCGATGATCTCCAAGGCCTCGCTCACCACGGCGCCTTCCACGCATCCACCGGAAACTGAACCGGCAACTTCACCGTCTTCGCTGACAGCCATTGCGGCACCGGGGTCGCGCGGACCGGAACCTTCGATATCCACAACGCGAGCTACAGCCACACGCTTGCCCTGACGCTTCCAGGTGTTGATGTCTTCGAGAATCTCACGCATCTGCGGCCTCCGTTTGGTCCACGTTCTTTGTCACAGCTGTCTTTGGGGTTGGGGTCTCCATTGAACCGTGGTCCGAGGAGCTGATGACGCGAGCGAGCTCATCGAGTGCGCTCAACGAATGCCCTTCAATGAATGCGTCAACGTGCGGAAGAGCCGCCGCCATTCCCTGCGCGAGAGGCGCGTAGCCGTCCGTGGCTTTCAACGGATTGACCCACACAACCTTGTGCGCAACACGGGAAAGTCGTTGCATCTGCTCGTCCATCTCTTCGGGTGAGCCACGATCCCAGCCATCAGAGAGGATGACAACAATTGCGCCACGGGCCATGCCCCGCACACCCCATTCGTCATTGAAGTTCTGGATGGACTTCCCAAGACGGGTGCCTCCGGACCAGTCGGCCACCGCTTTTGCAGCAGCATCGAAGGCCCGATCAGGATCGCGTGTGGAAAGTTCCCGGGTGAGACGGGTAAGCCGCGTACCGAGGGCGAAAGCTTCAACTTTGCGGCGCGCAATGATCGATGCGTGCACGAAGCGAAGCAGGGCTCGCGCATAGTCCTCCATGGAACCGCTGATGTCGAGCAGCAGCACAAGCCGTCGGGGCTGCTCTGACCGCTGCCGAAAGGCGCGGTTGATGGGCTCACCGTTGGTGCGCATTGCGTTGCGAACCGTGCGGCGCAAATCGGGCCTGCCGTGACTGTTCCTGGAGCGCACCTGCCGTCGGGACGGACGAGGAGTTCCCGTCAGACGCATACGCGCCATGATGGCAGCCGACTCGCGCAGCTCCTGCGGGGTGTAGTCGGCGAAGTCCTTCTCGCGCAGCACCTCATGGGAGCTGTAGCGCAAGCTGATGATCTCGCCGTCATCGTCGCCTTCGACTTCTTCCGGGTTGGCCTCATTGAAGCCGGGATCATCGATGGCAATCGTGTATTGCTGTGCGCCTTCCACCCCGAAACCGTCCGCAGCGTCGGTGCCAATCCAGTACTCCCGGAACGCACGGCTGTACACCGGGATGTCCTCTGGCCGACACACCAATGTCGCGCGCCCGGCCCAGTAGCGAGCGTTCCGGTCGGCGCTGCCAATCAGGGCCAGTGCCTGCACATAGTTGATGACAGCACCGACCGGAACGTCGACGCCGAGACTGCGAAGCTTGTGAACAAATCCGGTGGCGAGCGTGGCCACGAGCGCGTGGTCCGCATCCGTCGCCGCCGCAATGCCGTCACGACCCTCTTGGCTGGTACTCACAGCGCTCGCACGCACAGCAGTTGATCCTCACAGCAGTTGATCCTCACAGCTGGGCGGTCAGCCAGCCTTGGCCGTTGCGGTCTCGACCACGACGTCCAGGCCATGATCGCGGACACGCTGGAGGTCTTCGCGGTACTTCAGGACGGTGCCGAGGCTGGCGTCAACAAGCTCGGGCGTGAGTTCCGTTGCACCGAGGCGGAAGAGGGCCTGGGACCAGTCGATACTCTCGGCCACGCCCGGCGGCTTGTACAGGCCGAGGCCGCGAAACTGCTCGACCGCAGCGGCCACGAGACGGGCGAGACGTTCCGGGACGCCGTCTGTTCGACGCCGGATGATCTCCACTTCGCGGGCGAAGCCGGGGTGCTCAACCCAGTGATAAAGGCTGCGGCGCTTCAGAGCGTCGTGCACGTCGCGGGTGCGGTTCGAGGTGATCACCACGAGCGGCGGAACCGCCGCTTTGTAGGTGCCCAGTTCGGGAACGGTGACGGCATACTCCGAAAGGATTTCCAGAAGAAATGCCTCGAACTCGTCGTCGGCGCGGTCGACTTCGTCAATGAGCAGCACGGGGCGGGTGCCCTCGGTGGCAGAGATCGCTTCGAGCAGGGGTCGCTTGACGAGGAAGCGTTCGCTGTAGAGCTCATCTTCGAGACCGGAACCGGTTGCGCCCTGCACCTCGGCGGTGCGTAGATGCAGAAGCTGGCGGGAGTAGTCCCACTCGTACACGGCCTGGCTGGCGTCGAGACCCTCGTAGCACTGGAGGCGAATCAGGTCCGAGTCGAGCCATTTGGCCAGTGTCTTCGCAACTTCGGTCTTCCCGACGCCAGGGTCACCTTCGAGCAGTAGCGGGCGCTGCAGGGAGATGGCCAGGAAGATGGCCGTGGCGAGTCCGTCGTCGGCGAGGTAGTCGTGACTGGCGAGCCCATCAGCCACATCGTTCACCGACTCAATGGTCGGACCTGTAATGGAGGAAGGAGCGGCAGCGGTCATGGCGAAAGGATAGGTCTCCAATAAACGAGAACAGGTGTCGGACCGTTGTAGGCCCGACACCTGATCTGGAAGGGAAGTGTTGAAGAAGGAAGTGTCGAAGAAGGCAGTGATGAAGTAGGCAGCGATGACCTAGAGGCCAGCGTCGGCCAATGCTCGGGTGGTGAGCACCCGGGCGAGATGCTGGCGGTACTCCACCGATGCATTGAGGTCCGCAGTGGGCTCGGTGCCGACGGCGGCTTCGCCACCGGCTCCAGCAGCGTTGCCGCCGGATGCCACTGCAGCTTCAGCTGCAGCGGCACGCATTGGGACGCCGCCCATGTTGACAAGACCAATGCCGGCCTGACCGTCGTTGACGATGGCCGACACACCAACGATTGCCCAGTCCTGGGCTCGGCGGTTGAACTTCTGGAAGGACCAGCCAGCGTTCGGGACCTTTGGTACCCGAATTTCCGTCAGGAGCTCGGTGGGAGCAAGGGCTGTCTCGAGGAAGCCGGTGAAGAAATCGTCCACCGGAACTTCTCGTTGTCCGTCGGGACCCTGGATGACCATGGTTGCCCGAAGCGCCAGCAGTGCGGAGGGGATGTCCGAAGCCGGATCGCCGTGTGCGGTGGATCCGCCAATGGTTCCGCGGTGACGGACCTGCGGGTCACCAACGTTTGCGGTGGCCTTGGCCAGCAATGGAACCTGAGACTTCACCATGTCGTTGTGCTCGACGTCATGGTGCCGAGTGAGCGCTCCAATGGCGAGGTGGTCGCCGCCATCATTCACGTAGGACAGATCAGAAACCCGACCGATGTCAACCACCACGGCCGGTGCGGCCAGACGGAACTTCATCAGCGGTATGAGGCTGTGGCCGCCCGCGAGGAGCTTGGCTTCATCGCCGTGCTCGGCAAGCTGGGCGAGGGCTGCTTCTGCGGAATCAACCCGCACATAGTCAAAGGCGGCGGGGATCATGCTCCACCGCCCTGGCTCATCACAGCTTTCACGATGTTGTGGTAGCCGGTGCAACGGCAGAGGTTGCCCTCAAGGCCTTCGCGAACTTCGGCTTCCGTGGGATTCGGGTTCTCTTCAAGGAACGAGACCGATGCCATGACCATTCCCGGCGTACAGTAACCACATTGCAGCGCGTGGCAGGTGCGGAACGCTTCCTGCATGGGATGCAGTTCGTCTTCACTCGGGGCAAGGCCCTCGATCGTGGTGACGTCCTGGCCGTCAGCCTGAACAGCAAGGACGGTGCACGACTTGACCGCTTCACCATTCATGTGAAGCGTGCATGCTCCACAGGAACTGGTATCGCAACCAACGTTTGTGCCTGTCAGGCCAACCGCATCACGGATGTAGTGAACGAGGAGCGTTCGAGGCTCCACGTCGTGCGCCTGCGACGCGCCATTTACGTTGACAGATACTTCCACTGATAATTCCCCCTTGTAGAACTGATCTGAATCTAGCCGCGTTATCGGGGGTGCAAAAGCCGAACCGCAAATGTGTCGAATTCGCTCGCTGGTTCGCTAGTTGGCGAGGCTGTCACGGACCACATTGAACGGCCAGGCATTCGGGAGCCGAACAGCTTCCGGCGGAGCTGGAAGAACTGCGTAGGAAACCTCGTCGGGGTAAACGAGGCTGAAGTCGCGACGGGCGAGGCGTTCGATCTCATCACCGGTTTTCAACAGGGCGATCTGCTCGTGGAACTCGGCGTTCTGTTCGGCGATCTTGGTGAGTTCGGCTCGCGCCTCCGCAGACGCGGCGCGCTGGCCGAGCAACGTGCTCGTGGGGAGCACGAAGTACAAAAGCATGACCAACAGGCTGATCACCAACAGCACAGGCACCAGGGAGCGCCGAACCCGTTCGACCACGCTCAGCTGCCTCCGGCTGGGTTGGCCGAAGGTCTGCCGGCGAGGGCGGCCCGGCCCCAGAATGCTGCAGTGGTGCCGAGGTCTTCCTCGATACGCAGAAGCTGGTTGTACTTGGCAACGCGATCACTTCGAGCCGGGGCTCCGGTCTTGATCTGGCCGGCGTTCGTTGCAACGGCCAGATCCGCAATGGTCGTGTCTTCAGTTTCGCCTGAGCGGTGCGAGATGACCGAAGTCATGCCATGGCGCGTGGCGAGGCCAACCGTCTCGAAGGTTTCGCTGAGCGAGCCGATCTGGTTGACCTTGACAAGGATGGAGTTGGCGGACTTCTCGTCGATGCCGCGCTGGAGACGTTCGACGTTCGTGACAAACAGGTCATCACCAACCAACTGCACCCTGTCGCCGATGGCGGCGTTGAGCTTGGCCCATGACGCCCAGTCGTCTTCGTCAAGACCGTCTTCGATGGACACGATTGGGTACCGGGCGCTGAGGTCGTCGAGGTAGCCGACCATCTCATCAGGGCTCAGCGTCCGATCTTCGCCGGCAAGTACGTAGTTTCCGTCCTTGTAGAACTCAGAGGCAGCTGCGTCGAGAGCGATCGCAATCTGATCACCGGGCGTGTAACCGGCCTTTTCGATGGCTTCCATCAGGAGCTTCACCGCGTCTTCGTTGGAGGCAAGGTTCGGCGCGAACCCGCCTTCATCGCCAATGGCGGTGGACAGGCCGCGGTCATGAAGCACGCCCTTGAGCACGTGGTAGGTCTGCACGCCCCATTGCAGTGCTTCGGAGAACGTGGACGCACCAACCGGCATCAGCATGAACTCCTGAATGTCCACGTTGTTGTCTGCGTGTTCGCCACCGTTGATGACGTTGAGCATGGGCACGGGCAGCACGTGTGCATCCGGCCCACCCAGGTAGCGATACAGCGGCAGGCCAACGTGGTCCGCTGCGGCGTGCGCGGTGGCGAGCGAGACACCGAGAATGGCGTTCGCGCCGAGGCGACCCTTGTTGTCGGTTCCGTCGAGAGCGAGCATGACGCCGTCGATCACGCGTTGGTCGGTGGCGTCGAGCCCATCAATTGCGTCAGCGATCTCCGTGTTCACGAAGTTCACTGCGTTCGAGACGCCCTTGCCCATCCAGTCACTTCCACCGTCGCGAAGCTCAACGGCTTCGAACTGACCGGTGGATGCGCCGGAGGGCACAATGGCGCGGCCACTGGCGCCGGAGTCGAGCTGGACCTCCACTTCAACCGTAGGGTTGCCGCGGGAATCGATTACCTGCCGGCCATGTATGGCCGAAATTGCGCTCACTGGATCACCATCCCAATCATCGTTCTGAGCATTGTTCTTGTTGTGTTTGCGAGGATGTCCGCAGTGGCCAGAGGCCAATGAAGATCGGACGCCCGCGTTGGCCAGAGGCCAATGAATATCACTGTTGCAGCTGTGGCTAAAGTTCAAGTTGAGGCTGATGTTGTTTCAGCCCGCTTGCGACTCTAGCCGCGTCACAACCCAGTGAACAGGGCATTAGTCATGGTTTTGCAACATTCACGGTCGCTATCCGTCGACTGAACACCCACATCATTCATTGACACTGAGCCGAATCCGTAGACTGAGGGACCATGAGCTCACCTGCATTGCCGCCATCCCTGCCCCCGGGCATCACCGTTGATGATCGTGGACACGAGATCGAAATCACGTGGCGCTGGCTCCAGCCAGGCGATCTGCCCGGCATGGTCCTGTGGGTTGCCCTGTTCGTCCTCTTGCTGATCGTCTTCCCCGGGGCCATCGTCGTGTTTGCCATCATCGGCGTCATCGGAGGTCTCCTGCTACTCAGCCAGCTCCTCAATCGCTCGAAGGTCGTGGCGAATGCCGAACAGCTGGAGGTGTCCAACGGCCCGCTGACCCGATCACGCCGATCGGCTTTCCAGTCAGACGATCTGACGCAGATCTATGTCGTACAGAACCAACTCGATGCGTTCAACGGCAGTCGAGTCAACGCCTATGAAGTCCACGCGGTGACAAAGAGTTCCGAGAAAGATCACATGCTGATCGGAAACATCACCGAGTTGGAGCAGGCGCTCCATATCGAAGGCGAACTCGAGCGCTTTCTGGAGATCACCGATATCGACGTTCCCGGAAGCATCTCCCGCAGCACAGGGCGTGCGGTCCCCAAAGAGCAGGTTCTCACCTCCCTCGACTGGGACGGGCACATCATTGAAGGGTCCCTCATCGATCCTGCCTCGAACCCTGACGTCGAGTGACTCCTGCGCTCCAACTTGTAACGCTGTGTCTGACACCGCGCCTGGCATGGGCGAGGTTACAGTCGACATTTTCTTGACGTCCCGTCTGAGAAGTGTAGATAATGGGCGCATGCCCACTGCTGATGATTCTGATCACCTCTCGCCTGCAGAGGTGTTCGTGAGCTTCGACGCTCATCCGGATACGTATCGTCACTGGACACTGGACATCAACGAATCGGTTGCGACAGTGCGACTCGCCATTGACCCTGAAGGTGGGTTGCGTGACGACTACGAACTGAAAATGAACTCGTATGACCTGGGCGTGGACATCGAACTGAACGACATCGTTCAGCGCCTGCGGTTCGAACATCCCACGGTCAAGGCCGTCGTGGTGACTGGCGGTATGGAGAAGATGTTCTGCGCCGGCGCAAACATCGGCATGCTCGCCGGTTCGTCTCACGCGCACAAGGTGAACTTCTGCAAGTTCACGAACGAAACCCGCAACGCAATCGAAGACGCAACGAGCAACAGCCAGCAGGTCTGGATTGCTGCAGTGAACGGCACTGCGGCGGGCGGTGGCTATGAACTCGCCCTGGCCTGTGATGAGATTCTGCTGGTTGATGATCGTGCATCGGCTGTGTCTCTACCTGAGGTGCCTCTGCTGGCCGTTCTTCCGGGTACCGGCGGTCTGACCCGAGTTGTTGACAAGCGCTTCGTGCGCCGCGACCTTGCCGACGCATTCTCGACCCGCAACGAGGGCGTTCAGGGACAGACCGCACTCGACTGGGGTCTGGTCGATGCAATCGCCCCAGCCAGTGGTTTCGAAGAACTCGTTTCCACGCGAGCTGCAATCCGGGTGGCCGGTTCAGATCGTCCTGACACAGCGGCGGGGGTGAAGTTGACACCACTCTCGCGTTCACTCGAAGACGACAGCCTGACGTATGCAAACGTCAGGGTGGAACTTGACCGTGACCTCGGCACCGCCGCGTTTGAGTTGAAAGCTCCAACGAGCCCCCAGCCCATAACAGCCGACGAACTTGTAGCTGCCGGCGACCAAAGCTGGCTGCTGGCCACCGCCCGACAGTTCGACGATGCGATGTTGCATCTTCGGTTCAACGAGCCAACCATTGGCACATGGGTATTCGCCACCAGCGGCTCTGGCGAGGCAGTAATCCAGGCCGAATCCGTCCTGTTGTCTGACGCCGACAACTGGCTCGTGCGAGAACTTCGTCTGTACTGGACTCGCACGCTCAAGCGTCTCGACACGTCGGCCCGCACGTTGGTGGCCACCATCGAACCAGGCAGTGCGTTCGTTGGTCTTCTGGCCGAAATTGTTCTCGCCGCCGATCAGTCCTTCATGCTCGAAGGAACCTGGGAGGACGAAGAGAACCCTCCACCTCCCGCCACCATGCAACTGACAAGGGTGAACTCCGGCACGTTCCCCATGTCCAACGGAATCTCCCGCCTCGAAACACGCTTCTGGGGTCGTCCTGAGGCGTTGGCAACGTCACACGCGTCGATCGGTACAAACCTCGATGCCGAACAGGCCAGCGCCACAGAACTCGTGACCTTCACTCCCGATGATCTTGATTGGGAAGACGAAGTTCGCCTCATGCTCGAAGAGCGCAACAGCTTTTCGCCTGACGCACTCACCGGTATGGAGGCGAATTACCGATTCGTTGGTCCCGAAACCCTGGAAACGAAAATCTTCTCCCGCCTCACCGCGTGGCAGAACTGGATCTTTCAACGTCCGAACGCCGTTGGTCCCAATGGCGCCCTGCGCCGCTTTGGAACCGGCTCCCGCCCAACCTATGACAGAAACCGAGTCTGATTCCCATGTCCATAACGGTAGATATCGACGCAAAGATTCCGAACAATGTCGACCTCAAAGACGACCGTCGGCTGCAACGAGCGCTCGAGTCGTGGCAACCCAAGTTCATCCGATGGTGGGAGACGCTCGGACCCGCAGCATTCAAAGAGAACCCCGTGTTCCTTCGCACGGCCATCGACGTTGGCCAGAAGGGGTGGGCGCACTTCGGCCACGTGTCGATGCCCGAGTACCGGTGGGGCGTGTTCCTCGCGGAACCGGAAAAAGACCGCAAGATAGCCTTCGGCGAGCACAAGGGCCAGGACGTCTGGCAGGAAGTACCAGGCGAGTACCGCTCAGCTCTGCGTCGTCTGATTGTTGTGCAGGGCGACACCGAGCCGGCGTCGGTGGAGCAACAACGCCAGCTCAGCCTGACCGCACCGTCGCTCTATGACATGCGCAATCTGTTCCAGGTCAACGTCGAAGAAGGCCGCCACCTTTGGGCAATGGTGTACCTGCTGCATCGTTACTTCGGCAAGGACGGTCGCGGCGAAGCTGACGCAATGCTCGAACGCCACTCCGGGGACGTCGACAACCCCCGTATCCTCGGCGCGTTCAACGAAGAGACGCCCGACTGGCTGTCCTTCTTTTTCTTCACGTACTTCACCGACCGCGACGGCAAGTTCCAACTGGCGTCGATGCGTGAATCGGCGTTTGACCCCCTGAGCCGCACCTGTGACTTCATGCTGAAAGAAGAAGCCCACCACATGTTTGTGGGCGCCACCGGTATCGCCCGCGTGGTCAACCGGACGCTTGAACTCATGGCTGAGCACGACACTGCGGACGTGCATCCTCACGGCGGCATCAACCTTGATGTTCTGCAGAAGTATCTGAACTTCCACTACTCAGTGAGCCTCGACCTGTTTGGGGCCGAGACCTCAACCAATGCCGCGAACTACTACTCGGGCGGTCTCAAAGGGCGCTTCAAAGAAGAAGGGCGCGACGACGACCACGTGCTCAAAGCGCTACACCGATATGTGCCCGAAGCAACTGCATCCGGCATTGGCCAGCGAGAAGTCACACAGCTTGCGGCGCTGAATGAGACGCTTCGAGAGGACTACACGGTCGACTGCCAGAAGGGCATCGATCGCTGGAACCGAGCGCTGGCCGAAGCTGACGCAGGCTTCCAGCTGCGGTTGCCGCATATCGGTTTCCACCGCCAGGTCGGAACCTTTGCCGGCCACAACGTGAGCCCCGACGGTCGCCAGATCACCTCCGACGAGTGGGCAAAGAACGTGGACGGTTGGCTGCCAACAGACACCGACAAGGCGCATATCCAGTCGCTGATGGTCGGCGTGACCGAACCGGGAAAGATGGCCGGATGGATTGCACCACCGTCCACCGGAGTCAATCGCAAGCCGCTCAACTACGACTACATCAAGCTCTAGGAACCCGAGGCAATGAAACACAATGACGCCGAGTGGCTGGTGGACAGGCACGTCAATGAAGGCCGCGCCAGCCGAGTTGCCGTCAAGAGCGATGGCGTCGAAACCACATACGGGGAACTGCAGGGCGAGCTGTTCAGGCAGCAGAACGCTCTCGCTGATCTGGGTGTCGCTCAAGGGGAACGGGTTGCGATGGTGGTGAACGACGATCTGTCGTTCATGGCGATCTTCCTTGGCGCACTGCGTTCTGGCGTCGTGCCGGTTCCGCTCTCAACAATGCTAACCGGGGCGGAGCTTGGCCCGATCGTCGCCGACTCTGGCGCCGTGGTCCTGTTCATCTCCGATACCTACACGTCGGCCATTGATGAGATCACCCAGGCAGCACCTGCGGTTCGCGCCGTTGTCGTGAGCGGAGAAGCCGGTGATGTCTCCATCGCCGAAGAATACGTGCAGCTCGCCGAATGGTCAACGTTCGAAAATCGCGACGTGCAACCCGTTGCTGACACCAGTGTTGGCTCACCGGCGTTCTGGCTGTACAGCAGCGGAACCACCGGTGTTCCAAAGGGTGTGATGCACGTGCACGCCAGCTTGCAGGCAACGGCCGAAACCTACGGCGACAAGGTTCTGCAAATCACCAAAGACGACCGATTCCTCTCAATCGCCAAGTTGTTCTTTGCCTACGGGCTCGGCAATTCGCTCACCTTTCCGCTCTCGGTCGGCGGCACCGCCATCCTGCATGCACAGGCACCGACACCAGCAACATTCGCGGAACTGATCCGTTCCGAGAGGCCAACCCTGCTGTTTGCCAGTCCCGGCTTCGCAGCTGCGATGCTGGATTCGGACCCTGCGCCCGAGACCTTTGCATCTGTTCGCGCTTGCGTCACTGCAGGCGAATCGTTGCCTGCCAATGTGTGCGAACGCCTCACGGCGCTGATTGACGCGCCCGTACTCGACGGCATTGGTTCCACCGAACTCCTGCACATCTTCATCTCGAACACCCTGGCGTCGCAGACCCCCGGCGCAAGCGGGCGGCCCGTGCCCGGGTACCGCGCCGAGCTTCGAAACGACGAGGGCAATCTCGTAACTGAGCCGGACACGCCTGCGTACCTGTACGTCCAGGGCCCGTCAGCCGCTGTTGGCTATCACGATCGTCCTGATGCCTCGTCGACTGCATTCGTCGACGGTTGGGTCAAAACCGGCGACGTGTACACCTGTTCAGCTGATGACGAGTGGACATTCCTGGGTCGCAATAACGACATGATCAAGGCAGGCGGCATATGGGTGTCCCCTGCCGAGGTGGAGAGCACCCTGATCGAGCATGCTGATGTGCTCGAAGTCGCAGTCGTGGGCGCCCGCAATGCGACAGGACTTGAAGAGGTCGTCGCCTTTGTCGTCCCCGCCGCCGGCGTCTCGCCGAGTCCGGAGCAACTTGAGTTGCACTGCCGCGAGCGCATGGCGTCCTTCAAACGGCCACGGCTGATTCGGGTTGTGGACAGTCTTCCGAAAACAGCAACGGGCAAGATCAAGCGATTCGCGTTACGAGAGTCTCTCGACAGCAACAAATGAGCGTTGCTCACGACCTGCCCGCCCGCAAAGGCGGCGCGAAAGCGCTGCTCCTCACCGTCCTTGGTGAGTTCGTGCTCCCAAGCGGAGGCGGCGCTTGGACATCCTCGCTCCTCAGCGCGGCCGATGCGCTCGGGTTGGGCGAAAAGAATGCTCGCCAGGCGCTCTCGCGTATCAAAGGTCAGGGCCTGATCGACAGCGCCCGCCACGGACGTCTCGTGCGTTGGGCTCTCACGCCTTCGGGCCGCCAGCTGCTCGAGGCAGGAACAGAGAGGATCTACTCATTCGGTCGTCGAGATGTGGAGTGGAACGGCCAATGGCTCACCGCACATTGTCCGGTTGCTGAATCGCGCCGGGCGGTTCGCAACGAGCTTCGGTCCGAACTGCGCTACCTCGGATTCGGAGAACTTTCGGCCAGCCTGCTCATTTCGCCGCGAGTTGACCGTGACCCCGAGCTACGGCAAGTGCTTGAACGGCTGGGTTTACTCAACGAGAGCACCATTGTGTGGGCGCAGTCACTGAACGAGACTGATGAGCACCGGCTTGTCGCCCGAGCCTGGGACCTGGATCAACTCGCCGCCTCCTACGTCGACTTCACTGAGACGCATAGCAACACCGAAACAAGCGAACCTCATGCGGCGTTCGCTGCGCTCGTTGCATTGGTTCACGACTGGCGTCGGTTCCCGTTCATGGATCCCGAGCTACCAACGAAACTGCTACCCGACGACTGGCCGGGGGCGTCCGCCGTCGACATGTTCCACAAAATGCACACAGCCTTGAGCATTGCTGCTCAAGGCTGGTTTGCATCTACCGAATTGTCGGTGAAGCGGGGCCTTACTTGAGAAAGCCTTTGGCTGCGTCGCCGATACCACCAAGACCGCCGCCACCTTCGTCGCCACCGCCGCCGAGGAGACCCTTCGCTGCGTCGCCGATACCACCGAGACCGCCACCCTCGCTGTCGCCGCCGCCACCACCGAGCATGTCGCCGAGACCGCCCATGGCGCCACCCATCATGCCTTCCGTGTCGACGCCGAGAGCCTTCCTGACCTGACCCGCAATGGGGCCGGGAAGCACGCCGTCAATCTTTTCGAGGACGGCCAGCACCGCGAGCTTGGCCTTCATCTCGGGGATGCCAGCCTTGTCCGCAACAGAACCGATCAGGTCTTCCATGGTGTTTCTCCTTGAATGAGGGGTTTCCACATATAGCGGCGCCGCGGGTCACTCCACCGGCATCGGCGCAAAGTGCACCCAATCACGTCAGCTCTCTGATGATGCTGTCAGCTCTCGGACGATGCGGTCAGGTCTCAGACCATGCCAGCCAGATGGCAGCTGTCCAGGTGAACGTGTCTCCGCCGCACGGACCTCCGTCCACCGGGTCGAAGTACTCGGCGAACCCGGACTTCTCGATGAGAGCCAGCGTGTCGGAGCGGATTCGCTCGTACCAGTCATGCTGGCCAACGTCGGCAAGGCCCTGCGCGATCATCCAGTTCATCATCGCCCACACGGGACCGCGCCAGTACCGGACCGAGTTGAAAAGGGTGTGGTGGGGGTCAAAACTGGGCACTGCAAAGTTGGTTGCGTCGGTGTAGCGCTTCAGTTCGCCGAGCAACTCCTCGTGATGCGCGCCGATCCCGGCGTACCACGCAAGGAAGCTCGCAGACGATGCTGTCTCGGCCAGCTCACCGGTTCGGAGATCCAACGAGCAGTATGCCCTGATATCCGGATTCCAGAGGCGTTCGAATCCAACTTCCATACGAGCGATGCGCTCACGAATCGGTTGCGGGTCGATCCCGCCAAACTCTTCCGCCATCGCAAGAAGATCGCGTTCGGCGCGAAGCAGAATCGCGGTCGTGCCCACATCGGCAACGAAGAACGGTGTCTCGGCCGCAACGGCATCGCGATCCCAGCTGCGCTGAACGCCAACGTGCACAAGCGCGACGTAACGGTCATAGTCAGCCTTCGTTGGACGGTGGTCCGGGTCTACGAGAAGCGTGTCCTGGCGCTCGTAGTCCCCAACCTGACTCGTATCAATCGCTTCGCCAGGACGGTCCCAACTCGGCAGGTTGTCTCGTCCTGATTCCCATGGATGCGTAATCGCAACGATGCCGAGTCCATCAGGGTCACGGGCCGCGTGAAACCATCGATGCGAGGCGTCGATGAGCGGCAACAACGCTCGCGCACGTTCCTCGGACGTATCCGCAATGAGGCGGACAACGCTTCCCGCCACCGGCGGCTGGGAGATTCCAGAACTGGGTATTGGACCGAGGTTCGCCTGCCACACGGTCGGACCCGGGAAGTACGTCGGCTCATCCACGCGGAACACGATGTGCGGGACCATGCCATCCGGCCACTGCGCGCCAAACAGCGTCTCGACTTCCCGCCAGGCTCGATCGTTGTCAAAGCGCGCGAAGCCAAGTGCCGCAAATGCTGAATCCCAGTTCCATTGATATGGGTAGAGCTTGGCACTTGGAACGGTGTAGTCGCCCTGATCGTTGGCGCGAAGCGTTTGCGTTGCCCGCTCAAACATGGAGGTCATGCGTCGCCGAATCCACCGGCGCCGGATCTTTCGGCCGCCTTGGCGTCAGCCCAGAGTGCGTGCTGTTCATCGCTGGTGAGCGTCGACAGGCGATCGCCGGCTGCGGTCTCCACATGCTTGAAACGCGAAACGAATCGCTGCGCAGCATCGCGCAGTGCCGTCTCGGGATCCAGGTCAAGCTGACGAGCCACCTGCACCGCAGCGAAGAGGAGATCGCCAACTTCGTTCTCGCTCGGATCTTCTCGGGCTTCGGCCAACTCGTCATCCACATCGGCAAACGCAGCGTCGAGCGAAGGCAGACCAAACTTCTGCGAAGCGGCCTTCTTCTGCACCTTCAAGGCGAACAGCAGCGCCGGCAACGCGGCCGGGATGCCGTCCATGATGGAATCGCGACCCTTCTCGACCTTCTTGTTCGCTTCCCAGTTTGCGAGCACTTCCTTGTCGTCGGCCACATCGACATCGCCATAGACATGCGGATGCCGCTCGTACAACTTGTCATGCACGTTGCGGGCCACATCAGCCACGGTGAACTGTCCCGCTTCGGTGGCGAGGATCGCGTGGAAGAAGATCTGGTAGAGCACGTCGCCCAGCTCTTCTTCGAGGTCCGCATAGCCTTCACCTTCCTCCGGGTTCAGACCGTCAATCGCTTCGAGGACCTCATAGGTCTCTTCGAGCAGATACCGACGCAGGGAATCGTGGGTCTGCTTCGCATCCCATGGACAGTCAGCGCGCAACCGAATGACCATCTCATCGAAGCGGGCGAACTCCGCGGCCACGGTGGATGGCATTTCGGGAATCCACAGTGAGGTGAGATGGTCAGGCTCAACCTCGCGATCCATATCGTTCCAGGCCACGTCGAAGATCGCTTCGTCTTCCAGGCCGAGACGCTGGATGACCGTGACGCGCATGTCGCCCGGGTCATCGATGCTGAGCTTGATGTCCGAGAGCACGTTGATCTGATCACACTGAGCGACAAGAAGTGGCCCGGTCTCCCCCGCTGCTTCGATAGCGAAGCGCCTGCCGTCCACGACCCGCACCCCGTTGGCCAGCGGATCAACGCCCAGGCGAACCCAGGCCAGGTCGATGAAGGACAACGCCGCGTGGACGGTGACGGTCACCCGTTCGTCGGCCGCGAGCATCTCAACGCCACGTTCCGCCACGCGCGGTGACCCGGGAACGATGTACACAACTTCACCGTGCTCCCTGGCGCTGGCGACAACCCGCTCGACAACGGCGGCGTACACCGCATCGAAGGACTCCTCAGACTCGTAGAGATCGTCACAGCTCACGGCATTGGAAACAACCGATGCAGCCGGGTGTCGACTCGTGCGCAGAATCCGATGCTGGGCCGCGTCAATCACGGCCAGCGAACCCGCAGTGATCAGGTCAGGGCCGCCGGGCCCCAGGCCGACAACATGCACCGAAGGTTTGGAGTGCAGCGACGGCTTGGCGTCCTGGTCAGGTTTGGTCACACGCCAGAGGCTACTGCTCTGCTCCGTCAGCGTCGCCTGTAGACCGAGAGCATGTGACGATGGAGGCAGTGCCGGGGCCGGTCGGGTTCCGGTAGCGCACGCAGCGCATCGACTATGGGCTGCACGGACGCCTGCCAGGTCTCGTCGTCAAGGTCCCAGAGAGACGACCAGTCGCGGCGCTCAATGTTGTCTGCGCGGGTGGTGGGTGATTCGTCGAACTCGTAGACATCGGTGATGGTTTCGCCGACATGATCCCAACCCAGTGCCTGCAGGCGCGGGGCGTACGTGACCGCACGATCAAATCCGCGCCCCAGAGCGGGGCCAAGTTGAAACGCAATGTCCATGAGATCGTTCGACTCAACTTCGGGCGTGGGCGAGACCACCAAAAACAATCCGCCCGGGGTGACAACGCGAGCCACCTCACTCAACATCGCCTCCTGATCGCCCACCACATGCACAGCCCAGACCGCGAGCACTGCGTCTACCGAGGCGTCAGCGATCGGGAGAACCTGGGCATCCGCGAACATCAGCGCTCCCGAAAGGCGTTCCACTCCCAGCTCCAGCATGGCGAGACTGAGATCCAGGCCGGTGACACGGTGCCCGAACTCAGCGAGCGGTGCTGCCACCGCCGCTGTCCCAACGCCAATCTCCAGCACCCTGCTGCCCGACGCAAGGTTGGCGTCAATTGTTGCGGCGAACCGCCGTCCGCGCTCAAGACCGCCACGGGTCTCTTCGTACCGATGCGCTATCCGATCAAAGGGAATACTCTCCGCCATGAGCTCAACGTAGTTCCAAGGAACCAACCGCCGCAGAAAACGCTCTCAGAAGTAAACGCAACGACACCGTGTCGAGTGTGTCGGGTATGAAAGCTGAAAACATCACTACAGCTCCCAGACAATGGGCCGCAAGAGGAAGGATGGACGTGACACAGCAACAACCCCTTTCCTCAACGTCTGCAAGTCCCTCCGCCACGCCCACATCAGCCTCGGCGACTGGCACCGACCTGACATTCGATCGGGTGTTCGTGAGCGAGTACCAGGCCATGGTCGCGCTCGCCGCCGCAGTTTCTGGAAGCCGGGTGCATGCCGAGGACATCGCTCAGGATGCGATGACCAAACTGGACCGGAACTGGGCCAGGGTCAGCGAGTACAACAAGCCTGGCGCCTGGCTGCGTCGAGTCACCATCAACCTGGCCCTTTCCGAGAAACGCAAACGAGCGAACGAGATGCGGGCGCTGCTGCGGTTGAAGCCACCTACCTCGACGCTTCCCGAAGTACCTGTCGGTGATGCCGACATCTGGGAGCACGTGACGAAACTCCCCAAGATGCAGCGAGCGGTGATCTCGCTCGCGTTCCTCGAAGACAGAACCACCGACGAGATCTCCGAGATTCTCGAGATCGAACCGGCCACCGTCCGCGTGCATCTGCACCGGGCTCGTCGCCGCCTCCACGATGCCCTGACCACTTCTTCCACTGCCTCACGCTCCATTCACATGTCCCCCACCACAACCTCACTCACGGAGGAAACACGATGAACTCTCCATCTGATCTCCCCAACGAACCGGATCTGGACCCTGCAGTCGAACAGAACGCCCGCGATGCGTTCCAGCGACTCAACACCGACGCCTCGAACGTCGACGCAATGGATGCGCTTCGCCGCCATGAGAACCGCGCCAACCTGAGCCGTCGCCTGCTGCGCCCCGCGCCAATCCTCGCCACGTTCGCAGTCGTGCTCACGCTTGGCCTTGGCCTCAGCTTCGCCAGTATCTTTGCGTTTGGCCAGAACGATTCAACCAGCGTCACCATCGACGCCCCGGAACCCACTGCGGTTCCACCAGCGACACCTGTGGTGACCGCCACGCCAGCTCCATCGGCGACACTCTCGCCAACTCTCACTCCTGCCCCGACGGTCACGCCCGACCCGGAGTTGACGCCGCCTCCAACGGTCAACCCCGATGCGACCGCTGCCGCGAACCCCACGGCTGAGCCGACGACAGAACCAACGACTGAGCCGACAGCCGAACCCACCGCAGCTGCGACCACCGCGCCTGCGACTGCCACACCCACACCGAACGTGCCGGCACCAACTCCGGTGACGCCGCCACCAACGGCCACAGCCGTCGCACCGGACTTCTGGGTAGATGGAGCAGGCCGGTTTGAGGGCACATGGCAGATGACCATGGAATACGACGCCATCCTCGTCTCCGGTGGCCCCGTCCTCACCCTTACCGACTCCACGGTTGTGCTGACAACAGACGAATGCGGCTCCTTCACTGGGCTGATCGAGAGCGAAACGGACGGCTTGAGCGGACTACGGGTGAAGCCCGGCTCCGGGCAGGTCACCGACAATGATTGCGGCACGAGTGGACCCTCCGCCGCCTACTACGCTCGAATCCTCCGCGACGCCTACCGAGCCGAGATCGAACCAAACGACACGCTGTACTGGGTCACCGATGAGAATCCAGGCGGCGAGATCGGGCTCCGGTTCCAACGAACGTTGGATCGGGTATTTCCCCCCACAGAACCGACACCAACAGCCACGCCCGTTCCGGCTGCCGGTCAAATGACGCTGGGTGCTGGACCGTTCGCCGGGAGCTGGCAGCGGATTCGCAGCCATGACGCATTCGACACCCTCGGCAATGGCCCCACGCTGTTCCTTGGCGCTGACGGCACCATCAGCGGAACCGCCGGGTGCAACACCTTTATGGGCCAGGTGCAAAGCGACGGCGTGGGTCGCCTTGCCGTGGTCGTTGGGTCAGGCACGGTGACAACAAATGACTGCGGCAACGAGCCCACCACGCGAGCGGCTGCTGACTTCGCCACATCAATTGCGCAGGGATTCCGCGCCTCCATCCGTAGTGGCAATCTCATCTGGGTCTTTGGTAGCGACGCCGCCATTGGAGATGCCGAACACGAGTTTGTGCGCATCGGCTGAGAAGCGCTCAGTAGCTCTTCGGCAGGTTGAGTCGCTTCTGGGCAATGAACGCCAGGATCATGTTGTTGCTGATTGGAGCAACCTGGTAAAGCCGGGTCTCACGGAACTTTCGTTCAATGTCGAACTCGGCCGCGAATCCGAAACCGCCGTGGGTGTCAATGGCTGCATTGCCGGCAGCCCATGACGCCTCGCTGCACAGGAGCTTCGCCATGTTCGCTTCAGCGCCGCAGGATTCGCCGGCGTCGTAGAGGTCGGCAGCCTTCCACCGCATGAGGTCAGCCGCCTCCATCTGAATCTGGGCTTTGGCCAGCGGGAACTGGACGCCCTGGTTCATGCCGATCGGACGGTCGAACACAATGCGTTCGCTGGCGTAGGCGGAGGCCTTCTCCAGAAAGAAGCGAGCGTCACCCACACACTCGGACGCAATCAGAATTCGCTCGGCGTTCATCCCGTCCAGAATCTGACGGAACCCGTTTCCCTCGATGCCCACAAGCGATGCAGCGGGAATCTCGACGTTGTCGAAGAAAACCTCCGTGGTGGCATGATTCATGAGCGTGTCGATGGGGTTGATGGTGAGGCCGGGAATGAGATCACCGTTGTCCTGGCGCATCTCCACCAGAAAGACGGAGAGGCCGTCGAGGCGACTCTCCACCTCGTCGGCTGGCGTCGTGCGGGCCAGCAGAACCATGAGGTCGGAGTACAGCGCACGAGACGTCCAGATCTTCTGACCATTGATCCGGTACACGTCGCCGTCACGCTCCGCCCGGGTGCGAATTGCCGTGGTGTTCGACCCGGCCTCCGGCTCGGTCACGCCGAACGCCTGCAGCCTCTTGCGACCGTCAGCCACCTGCGGCAGATAATGCTTCTTCTGTTCTTCGGAGCCGTGACGAAGCACGGTCCCCATCACATACATTTGTGCATGGCATGCGCCAGGGTTGCCACCACTGGCCGAGATCTCTTCAAGGATCACCGACGCGCCGCCAAGGCTCAGCCCTCCGCCGCCATACTCCTCGGGAATGAGGGCGCCAAGCCAGCCCTGCGCCGTCAGTTCCGTAACGAACTCTTCCGGGTAGGTGCTCGGCTCCAGGCCGCGCCAATACTCGTTGCCGTACTTGTCACACAGTCTGCGCACCTCGGTGCGAATGACGTCGTGTTGTTCTTCGGTGCGATCGATCATGGTGTAACTATCTCACATCGGTGTTTGGCCGTAGGCTGGCCAGGGAAACAGCCGAAAGGGCCGCAGTGACGTTGACAGAACCGGGCCAATCACCTGAACAATCAGCACAGCGTTCGCCGCAGCAATCAGCACAGCGCGCACTGGTCATTGCCCATGAACCGGATGGCCCCGGTGGCGTGCTCGAAGCTCGCCTGAACGAACGTGGATTCGCCACCACCACCCATCTCGTTACCGAAGACTACGACGCTCCGAACGATGCTGCTCCGTTCCCCGCCATCGATGAATTCGACCTCATTGCGGTGATGGGATCCATCCGGTCCCTGACCAAAAAAGAAGAGATCGATTCCTGGGTATACGACGAACTTGAACTCATTCGCATTGCTCACGAATCTGACAAACCCGTCATTGGTGTCTGCTTCGGTGGTCAACTGATCAGCGATGCGCTGGGTGGATCCGTCGAAGAAGCTCCGGTCACGGAGATCGGCTGGTATGAAATCAACCCGGCCGCGGGACAGGACAATCCCGTCGGCGCTGGGCCGTGGATGGAGTGGCACCACGACCGTTTCACCGCTCCCCCAGAGGCAACGATCATCGCCGAAACCGATGACGCCATCCAGCTGTTCACGATGGGCCGGACCGCCGCGCTGCAGTTCCACCCCGAAGTCGACATCGCACACATCAAGGGCTGGTTGGATCAGGCCGACGAGGAATACCTCAGCACGTACAACCAGACCGCAGCCGGATTACTGGCCGACATGGAACGCCACGACGAGCGCAACCAGCAACAGTGCCGTGACCTTGTCGACTGGTTCCTCGACACCGTGGCCTTCCCGGACGAAGCATGAACAACGAACGACCGATGATCGGTCTGAGCGGTCGCCGAAAGACCGGTCATGACCTTGCCAACTGCCCCGAACCGCTTCGCCATCTCGAAGCCGACTGGTTCTACGCCGACTACGCCCGAGCAGTGTGGGAAGCAGGTGGGTTGCCCGTGAACCTGCCCCTCGACATCGACCCGGCGGCGTTCACGTCATGTCTTGATGGCGTGCTGTTGAGCGGCGGTGCTGACATCGCTCCAGGTCGCTACCACGCCGCCGCCGAAACTGACGAGTATCCGCCCGAGGCAGAACGCGACGAGTTCGAGTTCAGGCTGCTGGACGGCGCGGTCGAAGCCAGCATCCCAGTGCTCGGCATCTGTCGCGGACTGCAGCTCGTGAACGTCCATGCCGGAGGCAGCCTGCATCAGCACGTACCCGAACATGCTCGCTATGACGACGGCACAGCTGCGCTGGTTCACGAGGTGGATTTCGCCACCGACTCCACGCTCGCCACGCTCTACGGCGAATCTCTCCCGGTGAACTCGCTACACCACCAGACGGTGAATCAGCTCGGCACCCATCTGCGAGTGACGGCCACCAACGGCACAACGGTGGAAGGACTGGAACACACCGAGCTGCCCATCGTCGCCGTGCAGTGGCATCCGGAAATGCTCGACTCCCGCTCAACCGACCCCATCTTCGCCTGGCTCGTCGAACAGGCCAAATCTCGCTGAGGGATACTCAGTCAGTGTCCTCGGGGAACAGATCGTTGAGGGCGCCGATGAGTTCTTCCGGGGCGTTTGCTGGCGAGGAGAACGCGAGCTGCAGGAGCCCGGTGTCCTCGTTGTACCTGGCGTGCTTGTAGAGCCGTTCCAGGCGAGCCTGTTTACTCATCAACAGCTTGACTCTGGAGATGCGGGTCATCCACTTCGGCCCGCCGAGTCCGGGGCCCTTCTGGCTGGTGATCTCTGAGATACCAATGCGATCCGCAACCACGCGCAGGCGGGCAACGCCGAGGAGGCCTTCGCCCTCCGGCGGGACCGGACCATACCGGTCAAGCCATTCGGCCCGAACATCCTCCACCGCTTCGAAGGTCTTCGCATCAGCGAGACGCCGATACGCGCCAATACGAGCGGCTTCCCTCGGCACGTAGGACTCAGGAAGGAACGCTGCGATGGGCAATTCGAGCTTGATTGGCTCTTTGGCAATCTCGGGCTTCTCGCCTTTGAGTTCTGCGACTGCTTCGGTGACGAGCTGACAGTAGAGGTCGTAGCCAACAGCGGCGATGTGACCGGACTGCCCGGTGCCAAGCATGTTGCCAGCGCCGCGAATCTCAAGGTCACGCATGGCGATCTTGAAACCGGACCCGAGCTCTGTGGCTTCACCGATGGTTTTGAGCCGCTCGTACGCCTCTTCGCTGAGCGACTTGTCCTGCGGCGTGAACAGGTACGCGTAAGCGCGGGTGCCCGCACGGCCAACCCGACCGCGCAGCTGGTGCATCTGCCCCAGCCCAAGCAGGTCGGCACGGTCAACCACCAGCGTGTTCACGGCGGGCATATCAATACCGGACTCGATGATCGTTGTGGAAACCAGCACGTCGTACTGGCCGTCCCAGAAGTCATAGACAACGGTCTCAAGCGTCGCTTCGTCCATCTGGCCGTGCGCAATGGCGACCCTCGCTTCGGGCACCAGTTCGCGCAGCCCGGCAGCAACGTTCTCGATATCCATCACCCGGTTGTGCACGAAGAACACCTGGCCTTCGCGAAGCAACTCGCGGCGAATGGCCTCAGCGACAGCACGCTCGTCGTACTCCCCCACGTACGTGAGGATCGGCTGGCGTGCAGCTGGCGGCGTGGTCAACAGCGTCAGATCACGAATACCGGTGAGACTCATCTCCAGGGTCCGCGGGATTGGGGTTGCCGTCAGGGTGAGCACGTCGACGTTCGCGCGCATGGCCTTGATCTTCTCTTTGTGGCTGACACCGAAGCGCTGCTCTTCGTCGATGACAAGCAGCCCGAGATCTTTGAAGCCAACTTCGGCGCCGAGAAGACGGTGTGTCCCGATCACAACATCGACGTCACCGTCCTTCATACCCTTCATGACCTCTCTCGCCTGCCTGGGAGTGAGGAACCTTGAAAGCTGCTCAACGCGGACCGGGAAGCTTGCATAGCGTTCGGTGAACGTCTGGAAGTGCTGCTGCGCAAGCAATGTCGTTGGCACCAGAATCGCCACCTGCTTACCGTCCTGCACCGCTTTGAAGGCGGCACGAATGGCCACTTCGGTCTTTCCGAACCCCACATCACCGCAGACCAAACGGTCCATCGGCTGTGGGCGTTCCATGTCTGCCTTCACATCCGCAATGGCCGTCAGCTGGTCTGGCGTCTCCTGATACGGGAAGGTGCCGGCAAGTTCGGACTGCCACGGTGTGTCGGCCGAATAGGCGTGCCCAACGGTGGTCATCCGCTGCTGGTAAAGCACGACGAGTTCCTGGGCAACTTCCTGCACCGCGGCGCGGGCTTTCCCCTTGGCCTTTTGCCAGTCGGCGCCACCCATCTTCGACAAGCTCGGCGAGTCACCTCCGGTGTACTGGCGCACGGTGTCAATCTGATCCGACGGCAGGTAGAGCTTGTCGTTGCCGCGATATTCGAGCAGCAGATAGTCACGTTCAACTCCACTTATGGAGCGGGTCACCATGCCGGAGTAGCGGGCCACACCGTGTTGCGGGTGCACCACATAACTGCCCGGCTTGAGATCGTCGACCAATCCAAGACCGTCATCTCGACGCTTCGGTGTTCGGCGTCGTCGATGAGCACGTCGGCGTCCGGTGAGCTCCGTCTCGGACAGGACGGCGAGCTTGAGGTTGGGCAGAATCATGCCCTTTGCCAGCGGCGCAGTGACGATGCCGCTGTGTTCGGTACTGAGTTCGTCCCGCTGGGCCAGTTCGACGCCGCGTTCGGACAGAAAGGCTGAGATGCGAGGGGCCGAACCGGCACCGTCAGCCGTGACCGTTACGGCATACCCATCGGACATCAGCTTCTTGATCTGGTGGACCGGACCGGTGTCCTCCCCGGTGGCCTGGTTCCACCCGGAGGCAGCCACCGTGTCCATGGTTGGACTTTCTGGTACCGACGACACCGTCCACAACGGAGCTTCGGTGTGCTCCAGCACCCGGTCGAGCGTGACATGCAGACGAGGAAGATCTTCGTCAGCGGCTGTCTCTGAGGCGCCCCAGGTCACCGAGAGCGCCCGCGCCAGGTCGGCTTCCTCTTCGAGCAGATCCGAGGCTCGTCGACGCATCTGTTGAGGGTCGATGAGCACAACATGCGCGTCGTCTCGCAACAGGTCGGTGACCACGGCGTCGCTGGCCGCGAGCCAGGGCATCCAGGACTCCATGCCTTCGAAAAACTCGCCGTCCGCCAGGCGCTGCCACTGCTCGCGCCCCCACGGTTCTTCGGCCATGAGCTGCTCGGCTCGGTCGGTCACGTCGGGACCCGGAATAAGCTCACGGCACGCGAAAAGCTCAACCTCGCTGATCGAACTGGTCGACCGCTGATCAGCAACGGAGAACTCAGAAATGCGGTCGACCTCATCGCCCCACATGTCAATACGAATTGGCGTCTCGCCGGTGGACGGATACACGTCAACAATGGAACCGCGCACTGCGATTTCACCGCGATGCTCCACAACCGGATCGCGTCGGTAGCCAATGGCAACCAGGTCGGCAATCAACTCCTGCGGGTCAACAACATCGCCCACGCCAACCCGGATGGGATCCACGTCTGCGGCACCGGGTGCAATCCGCTGCAGCAGCGCTCTCACCGGAGCGACAACAATCAGGGGCCCCTGCTCGGGGTCCTGCATCCGCCAGAGGGTGCGCACTCTCCGACCCATGGTGTCGATACCGGGACTGACCCGTTCAAACGGCAACGTTTCCCATGCGGGAAACAGGTCAACCGCGTCTGCGCCAAGGTAGACGCCGAGATCGGCGGTGAGTCGCTCCGCTCCGGGTGTGGTGGGAGTGACCACGAGAATTGGTCGCCGATTCCCGGTGTGCGCCATCGATGCCAGCACGGCCGCCTGTGCACCTTCCGGTACCGCAAGCTGGGCGGTCCGCGTTCCTCGGACTCCCACCATTGCCGGTTCGTCGACCAGCGCCTCAAGCAGATGCGTGAACTGATTACTCACCGGCTGCGCCATCACCGTTCGTGCCATTGAACTGCATCATGGCGGATTTGTAGCCCTGGGACAGGATCATCTCGACTGCGTCCGCGGCACGATCGACGGCTTCGTCGAGCACCGGACGATCGGCCTTGCCAGGACGCTTCAGCACATAGTCGGCGACGTTGGGGTGCGATGGCCTTCCCACACCGACACGGACCCGAAGAAAGTCCTGCGTCCTGAGGTGATCGCGAATGGACTTGAGGCCATTGTGGCCGGCCAGTCCTCCGCCGTACTTCACGCGGATACGACCAGGTGGAAGATCCAACTCGTCATGCACGACGATCAACTTTTCGAGGTCCTCAATGCCGTGGCGGCGGACCAGCGGACGAACAGATTCGCCCGACCGGTTCATGTATGTCTGGGGGAACGCAAGCGCCACCCGGGATTCACCGATGCGAACCTCGCACGTGAGCGCCGCTTCCTTGGACTTGCGGAAACTCCCATCCCACCGTTGCGCCAGGAGGTCGATGACCTCAACGCCGATGTTGTGGCGCGTGCCGACATATTGATCGCCGGGGTTTCCAAGCGCGACAACAAGCAGGTCCGCTGGGGTACCTGTCCGTTGCTGTTTGCGGCGTCGAAGGGCCACAGAAAAGTAGCGAGCGCGGTGAACTGATCGGAGGCGTCTGGCCGAAGGCCGAATCAGCCTTCGTCGCCGCCCTCTGCCTCGCCAGCTGCGGCGTCGCCGCCACCTTCGCCCTCGGCTTCTGCTGCTGCTTCGGCCTCTTCCTCTTCGCGCATGGCTTCGAGGGTCGAGCGGGTCACGGTACCAATGGCGACCGATTCTTCCGGATCAACCTCGGTGCGAACGCCTTCCGGCAACTCAATGTCGCCGACGTAAATTGATGTACCGATCTCGATGCCCGAGATGTCGACCTCAAGCTCGTTCGGAATGGCGGTCGGCTTGGAGTACACCGCCAGACTGTGCACAATCTGATCGACCATGCCGCCTTCCTGGCTCACTTCGCGAGCTTCACCGATGAGGATGACGGGAACATCAACCTCAATCTCCTGGTCAGCGTCAACTCGAATGAAGTCAATGTGGATGACTTCATCCTTGACGGCGTGACGCTGGAGCTCCTTGACGAGCACGAGTTGCATGTCCTTGCCCGGCACGTGGAGTTCCACCAGTGCGTTCAGGCCAGCATCGCCGGAGAGCACCATGCGAGTTTCGCGGTAGTCAACAGCAATGGCCGTCGGGTCTGCGGTGAGGCCGTAGACGACGGCCGGAATTTTGCCTCCGCGACGGAGACGACGATTGGCGCGGCTTCCACGCTCCGTATGAAACTCTGCATTGAGAACAAGCTGGTCAGCCATGGCAAAACACTCTCGATTGGCCGGATTAGGACAATCCACGAGTGTAACGGCGAGACATCCAATCCCCCAGCGCGGACGAACATTCATCCGCATTTCGCACTCTTGGCCACGGAGCTGGCGACGCCAGATCAGTTCTGGTTGGCTCCGCCGAAGATGTCGCTGATCGAGTCATCGGTGAAAACCGCACGGATCGCATCGGAGACCAACGGCGCGATTGACACTTCGAGCAGTTTGTCGATCTGCTTCTCGGGAGGAATCGGCAGCGTGTTGGTCACAATGACCTGCTGAATCGCTGAGTTCTTGATCCTATCGATGGCCGGACCGGTAAAGAGTCCATGCGTGGTTGCGGCGTAGACCTCCGACGCGCCACGCTCGGCCAACAGATCAGCAGCCGCGACGATGGTTCCTCCGGTGTCGATCATGTCGTCGATCACCACGCAGACGCGTCCGTCAACCTCCCCCACGATCTCCTTGGCCTCGACCGTGTTGTGCTTTTCCTTGACTCGCCGCTTGTGCACAATTGCGAGGTCCGCGCCCAGAGAGTTTGCGTATCGCTCTGCGACCTTCACCCGGCCGGCGTCCGGAGACACCACGACCAGATCGTCGCCAAGGCGCGACATCGCGGCACACAGGACCGGCATCGCCACCAGATGGTCCCACGGCCCATCGAAGAATCCCTGCAACTGATTCGAGTGCAGGTCGACACTCAGAAGTCGACTGGCACCAGCGCTTGCGAAGGCGTTGGCCATCAGCTTGGCCGAGATGGGTTCTCGTCCGGAAGCCTTGCGGTCCTGGCGGGCGTAGCCGAAAAACGGGCAGACCGCCGTGATGCGCTTCGCTGATGCACGGTGCGCTGCATCGACCATGATCAGGTGCTCCATGATTGTGTCATTCACCGACATCGTGCCGACGGACGCGTGCGTCTGAATGATGAAGACGTCGCTGCCCCGCACGGATTCTTCGAACTGGCAGTAGATCTCGCCGTTCGCGAACTCAGCCAGCTGCGCATCGATTGGCTCCACGCCAAGAATGTCAGCAACCTCGCGGATGAGAGCCGGATGGGATCGACCACCAATCAATTGCAGAGTCTTCTTGCTGGTGAACTCCATATCGGAGATTCCTTACTGGGGGTGCTTCGTAGTAGCTGGGGAGCACGAGTAGCTATGAGGTGACAGTGCTGAACGGGGCGACGACGGACTGGCCATCAACCTCTGCACCCGGTTCTACCACCGCGTACGGTCCCACGCGCGAACCGGCCCCGATGACAGCGTCAGCTCCCACATGAGAGTCCAACACCGTGACGCCGGCCCCGATGGCACACGACGACAGGTGCGCCCCCGGACCTATGACGGACCCATCGCCAACGACGGTTGAGCCAGTCAGTGAGCAGCCCGGCTGGATGATGATGTCAGCGCCGAGCGACACCTGGGCATCGATCACGGTTCCGGCCGGATCCAGGATGGACACGCCGGTCTTCATCCACTCCTGGCTGAGTCGATCACGCAACCGCAGCTCGGCGTCCATCAGTTGCGCCCGGTCGTTGACACCGTTCGTCTGGTCGGGCTGAGCCACGGCATGAGCGTGGATGGGGTACCCCGATGAACGCAACACCTCGGCCACGTCGGTCAGGTAGTACTCACCCTGTGCGTTGTTCGGCGTGATTCGGCGAAGCGCAGGCGCAAGCAACGACTGGCGGAGGCAGTAAATCCCCGCGTTGACTTCGTTGATCTCAAGCTCCTCGGGCGACGCGTCCTTGTGTTCCACAATCCGTTCGACAGACCCGTGTCGGTTGCGGACAATGCGACCGTAACCAGTGGGGTCATCGAGGATCGCCGTCATGATTGTGCAGACCGAGTCCTGCGAGCGGTGGTAGTCGACAAAGGTGGCGATGGTGTCGGCTTCCAGCAGGGGTGTGTCACCGGGAAGGATGATCACATCAGCCCGATCGGTTTCGTCATCAGCCAGTCCTGTGAGGCCGACGCTCGCCGCGTCGCCCGTTCCGCGTTGTGACCGCTGCTCAACAAACGAGACCGGTACCCCCAGTTCTTCAGAACCAATGGCTGCAGTCACCTGTTCGGACCCGTGGCCAACGACAACCACAATGTGGGTGGCGTTGCTCTGCTTCAGAGCCCGCAGCACCCAATTCACCATGGGACGACCGCACACCGGATGCGCTGGCTTCGGAAGAGTTGACTTCATCCTGGTGCCCTGCCCGGCGGCAAGAACAATGGCGGACAGGTTCGAGGTACTTGACCGCGATGCTGACGAATTCACGCGTGAGCTCCCACGTCTATGTGCGATGGCTGGGTAGGCAGGGATCGAACCTGCGACCTCCGGTACCAAAAACCGGCGTTCTGCCAACTGAACTACTACCCATCTCCCAAGAATCTATCCGCCGAACTGGGCAACGCCCGCGAATAGACCCGGCAATTGAAGTAACGCCCTGCAATAGAACCCAGTGCAATAGAACGCGGGCAATTGAACGAAGTGGCAGATCAGCGGCTAGCGTTCCCAGCGTTATGGGATCACTTGTAAAAAAACGTCGTAAGCGTATGCGCAAGAAGAAGCACAAGAAGCTTCTGAAGAAGACGAGGGCGAAGAGGGCACGCGGCAAATAGCCGCAGCTGCTCCTGACACCTTCGGCTCCGCAACACGCTCCAAACTCACAAAACCCGGGCTCAGGCCTGGGTTTTGTCGCGCCTGCAGCTCAGTTCATGCAGGAACTGCTCACTCCAGCGCCCGGGACTTGCGGTGCACAAGCCTATGATCTGCGCTGTGATTCAGCTGAACGCCCCCGCCAAGTTGACGCTCACTCTGCGTATAACTGGAGTGCGCGACGACGGCTTTCACCTGATCGATGCAGAAATGGTCACCCTCGACTTCGGTGACACGTTGGAAATCGCCCCACTTGACGCCACCGCACCATCGGTCATTCGCCTCGACTGGTCCGACAATGCAGATGCCGCCGGTGCCAATCTGTCCGTGCCGCTCGGTCCGGACAATCTGGTCGCCCGAGCGCTGACCCTGGCGGGACGCAGCGCTGACGTGAACATCATCAAGCGCATCCCGCCCGGGGCCGGACTCGGCGGTGGCTCTGCCGATGCTGCTGCAGTGCTGCGCTGGGCTGGCTTCGACGATCTGGATCGAGCCGGGCAGCTCGGCGCAGACATCCCCTTCTGCATGATGGGTGGTCGAGCCCGGGTCACCGGCATCGGCGAAATGGTCGAGTCGCTCGACTTCGTGAAGACAAAGCTGACTCTTGTCACGCCCCCCTTCGGCTGCAGCACACCGGCCGTGTATCGCACCTGGGATAACATGGGCGGACCAACCGGCCACAACGGAAACGACCTCGAGTCCGCGGCATTGCGGCTGGAACCTCGCATGGCCGAGTGGCGCGACCGGCTCGGTAACACCACCGGCGAGCAACCACGCATGGCCGGCAGTGGATCAACCTGGTTTGTGCCGGGCCATCACGAAGAGGCTGCCGCATCCATCCCGGGAGCCCGCTGCGTCACAACCGTGCCCTGAACCCCGGCCAAAAAGAAAGATGCTCGACGGCTTGGATTTTGTGACTGATCGGTAGGGCGCACGCAATCTGTCTCAACAAGCCGTCGAGCATTCTCTTTTGGGGGATTCCGCAGAGCGCTCGTCGGGAGGGAACGTTTCTGCTAACCAATACTTCGGCGCTATTTGGAACAACTTGAGCAGAACGTCTCAATTTCTTCGAATTCCTCTCAAGCAGCGACACCGGGCCCTCGGGCCCGTCCGCTGCCACCACGGATGCAGCACCACCGGCAGACCAGCGCCAAGACAGGCCAACCTTCCTGTGCGAAAGTGGGTGGATGCTTCGCAAAGTCTCCTCCGTCGCCGCATGTTGGTTGGTGATCACCTCCACGGTGCTCTTCGCCACAGCAGGTATCGCGGGCGCGTGCTCCTGCGAAGCCGTCTCGGCCGAAACCTTTGAGTGGGCTGATGGAGGGCTCTACGGCACGGTCCTCGACGCCGAAGACTTCGCGTACACCGACAGCTCGGGCGACAATCGAGAGCGGGTCATCCTCCTCTTCGACGTGGAAATCGACCTGCTCGACAACCTGCCGGATCAGGTTCTTGTGGAAAGCGAGAGGGACGACGGAGGCAACTGCGGCATCAGCGTGTCGGTTGGTGACCAGATCGGCATGGCTGTCGCCGAGGACGAGCAGGGAGTTGTGCGTGGTGACGGCTGCCGCGAGTTCGGACGCGAGTTTGCCGAAACATTCGAACCATCACTTGAGGTGACGAAGCAGGTTGGCAGCGGACTCACCGCCGAGCAGCGCATGGCCTCGCCGCTTCCCGACCCGGTACCACCGCAACCGGGCGAGGAAGCTCCCCCTGCGCTCGCCGTACCCGCTCCGATGGCGGTTGAGGACTTTGCCGAAGCGCCACCAGGGGTTCCACTGCCTGTGCCACCAATCGTGGAGCCGGCCGAGCGCCCCGTGGGGGACAGCGGCAACTCCTCCCGGGCGTTCCTTTGGATCGGCATTGGCGTTGCCGCCGTTTTGGGGCTCACTGGAGCAGTCGTGGTCTCGGCAAAGGACTGACCTATCCATGGAGCGCTGGGGTCACTACGCTCCACGCCATGACTTCGCTGCCAATCACTCCTGCGCCAATCAACGTCGACCAGGTCCGCTCGGACACGCCAGCCTGCGCCGACATCATGCACTTCAACAACGCCGGCTCCGCGCTGCCGCCTCAGCGCGTTACCGATGCCCAGATCTCCTTCCTGGAACTTGAGTCGCGCATTGGCGGCTACGAAGCTCATGAACAATTCGAGGACCACATCGAAGCAATGCACGTCTCGGCAGCCACCCTGCTCGGCACCAGGGCGCGCAACGTCGCCGCGGTTGAGTCCGCTACCCGAGGGTGGAACACGGCCTTCGGCACCATCCGTTTCGAGGAGGGCGACCGGATTCTCACGAACCGGTCGGAGTACATCTCGAACATGGGCGGTCTGCTCTACGCTCAGGAGCGCTACGGGGTGGAACTCGTCGTTGTTCCGAGCGACGAGTCCGGCCAGGTTGATGTCGCAGCCATGGCCGAGATGATCGACGAGCGCACCAGAGTCGTGACGTTGTCTCACATCCCCACGCAGGGCGGGCTCATCAATCCCGCCGCTGAGATCGGAGCGCTCACACGCGACACGGACATCATCTACATCCTCGATGCCTGCCAGTCTGTTGGGCAACTCAACGTCGATGTGAACGAGCTTGGTTGCGACATACTTTCGTTCACCGGCCGCAAGTTCGTTCGCGGCCCTCGCGGCACCGGCATGGTCTGGGTCAACGACAAGACGCTTGAGTCCACCGGCATGCCCCAGGGCATGGACGGCTCCGGCGGCGTGTGGGAAGACCGCTTCCAGTTCACTCCCGCCGTCGATGCACGCCGGTTCGAAGTTTTTGAGTCTCACGTGGCAGGGCTTGTCGGGCTCGGCGTGGCGTTCGACTACATCCTGGAGCTCGGCATCGACAACATCGAAGCCCGCAACGCCGTGTTGTCATCCTCGCTGCGTTCCAAACTCTCTGAGGTTGATGGCGTGACAGTGCAGGACCTCGGCGTCAACCAGTGTGCAATCGTCACCTTCAGCGTGGACGACGCGACCGGAGCAAAGCGGGACTGCACATCCATGAAGCTGGCTCTGCGCGAGCAGGCCATGAATGTGTCGGTGACATCGCACACGTCCGCTCGTCTCGACTTCCCGACCCGTGGTCTTACGGAACTGCTTCGGGCTTCGGTGCACTACTACAACACCGAGGAAGAGATCGACCGATTCGTGGCCGCAGTCGCGGTGATTGCTGATAGCTGACCGAAGCGCAGAACCCGGCGATGTGACGTGGGCCGGAACATCCCTAGGATGCGGGCATGCGTTTTACAGTTCGCGAAGGATCAGATGCAATTGCTCACGCTGACGGTGTGATGCTTCGAGCTCTCGGGCTGCCCTCAGGCGGCGTGGTGAGGATTGGGACCACGCATGTTCAGATAGCCGCAGGCGAGATGAACAATCCAACCGACATCACCATCAGTGATGAAGCCATGGACAACGCCGGAATCAACCCGAACGAGAGCATCGAAGTCAAGCGCGCCATCCTCGCTCCCGCCGAAGTCATCCGCCTTGACGATGAGATCATGGATGCCCGCCGCCTGACTCGGGCTCTCCAGGGACGTCCGGTGTCCTCCGGCGACACGCTGACCATCGAGTCGGGCTACCACGACGGTGACGGTGAGCTGACGCTGCGTGTGCTCACTGTGGAACCTGATGGCGCTGGACTTGTCGGCTCCGTCACCCGATTCGCCGTGGGCGAAGGAGCCCTTGCAACTGCTTCTTCAGCGCCCGCTCCCTCTGCGCCCGCACCCGCTCCTCAGCCCGCTGCAACAGCAACGCCAGCCGCATCGGCGGCTTCATCGACCCCAACAGCCCCGCCCGAACCGGCAGAGCCGGTTGCCCCACCCGCACCTCCGGTGCCAACGACAGCCGATGCGCTGCTGGCGGGCCTCGATAACGAGCAGGACATGATCACGGGCTGGCTGAGCCTGTTGGCCACCAACCAGGACCTCGCCAACGCATGGAACCTGCCTGCCGTCGCGGGTGTGCTGCTCGAAGGGCCGAACGGCTGCGGCAAGTCCGAACTGGTCCATGCAGCCGCTGAGCGTGCAAACACCAGGGTCTTCGAAGTGGACATCACCAAGGTGTTCAAGCCGGAGTCACTGCTCGATAAGTTGGCAGCCGCCGTAAAGGATTCAGTGGGACCCCGCGTCATCTTCGTCGACCGCCTGGAGACGCTCACCGGAGACGACGCACTCTCCACCTTCCGCACCCAGTTCGTGGCCGTTCTTCGGTGGTTCCTCGACGAAGTGGCTGGCAAGCCAAAGGTCGTCTGCGTCCTTGGTGTCTCCAGCGTGGGATCGCTGCACAAGTCCATTGCCAAATCACCACTCCTCCCCCGGACGGTGTCCATTCCGCCCCCCGATCTTGACCGCCGCAAGCGTCTGTTCGAAGCGGCGTTTGCCTCGGTCCCGCACAGTGAGCTCGACTATGACCGGCTTGCCGCGCTCAGCGCCGGCTTCTCGGGCGCTGACGTTCTCGCCTCGGTGGTGAACGCGTCAGCATCGGTGGCCGGGTCAGGCGGCAACCTCACCAATCAGCTCGCTGTGGAAGCCGTCGAGACCACCACCCCGTCGCTCGGATCCGTTCCCATGGGCCAGATCACGGGTTTTGGTTTCGAAAAGGTCGCCAACATGGCCAACGTGAAACAGCGACTGACCGAAGCAGTCATCTGGCCGATGACCGAACCCGAGCGTTTCGAACGCCTTGGCATTGACCCGCCGAAGGGCATCCTGTTGTGGGGACCTCCGGGAACCGGCAAGACCTTTGTGGTCAAGGCCCTGGCTCACGAGGCCGGTAGTGCATTCTTCGCGGTGAAGGGCGCTGAGTTACTCGACAAGTACGTCGGCGAATCCGAGCGGGCCGTGCGCGACGTGTTTTCCAAGGCACGAGACGCTGCTCCTTCCATCATCTTCTTCGACGAGTTCGATGCTCTCGCCCCGGTTCGTGGTCGCTCCAGCAGCGGCGTGGCCGATCAGGTCGTTGCGGCACTGCTCACCGAAATCGACGGCGTGTCTGATCGCGGGCAGGTGGCGGTCATTGCCGCAACCAACCGAAAAGATCTCATCGACGGCGCTCTGCTGCGCGCCGGACGCTTCGAATCCCACATTGAGATTGGCCTGCCAGAAAAGAGTGCCCGCCTGGCGCTGCTCAGCATCACCGACGTGAAACTGGATGAGAACGTCGACCTTGACGAGCTTGCGGAACGCACTGACGGCCTCTCATTTGCCGACCTCGCGGGCGTACTTCGCGAAGCTGCACTGGCCGCTCTTCGCACCGATGACAAGGCCATGTCGGTGTCGTGGGAACACCTCGAAACGGCTCTCGGTCTTTTCGAGGAGCGGAAAGGTGCTATCACCTACGATTAGTTCCTTTGTGGACACAAGCAGGATCCGGGGGGACCGGACAATGGGGGCAATCAAATGAGTGACACCGCGTCGGCAGCCGACACCACGTTCTATCCAGGCACCATGGCCGCGATGGAGCCGGACAAGGCAGCCATCATCATGGCCGAGTCCGGCGCCACGATGACCTACCGCGAACTCGATGATTTCGCGAACCAGTTGTCCCAGCTGATTCGAAGTGCAGGCATCAATCCCGGTGACCATGTTGCGTTCTGCATGGAGAACCGTCTGGAGTATCTGGCCATCGCATGGGGCTGCCATTACGCCGGCGTGCATTACACCGCCATCAGTTCCCGGCTCACAGCCGAAGAGATGGAGTACATCCTGAACGACTGTGGCGCGCAGATGTTCATCACTTCCCCGTACAAGAAGATCGACGCTGTCGCTGTTGTGCCGGACACCCCGAACGTCCGGGTACGTCTCAGTGTTGGCGGAACCTTCGAGCACCACGAATCGCTCGAGGATGCGGTAGCCGCTCAGCCTTGCACCCCCCTCGAGAACCGGCGCGAGACAACCGACATGTTGTACTCCTCGGGCACCACCGGTCGACCCAAGGGTGTGAAGGTTGCTGCCCCGGACGAACCACTCGGCACCGCCAACGGCCTTCTCCAGCTCTGTGCCCTCCTGTTCTCCATCGACGCTGAGGCCGTCTACCTCTCCCCCGCTCCGATGTACCACGCCGCTCCGCTCCGTTTCTGCCTGTCCGTGCATCGCATGGGCGGAACCGTCGTTGCAATGGAACGCTTCGACGCCGAACGCACCCTCGCTCTCATCGAGCAGTACAGGATCACCACCAGCCAGTGGGTGCCAACCATGTTCGTCCGCATGCTGAAGCTCGACGAAGCCACCCGCGACAAGTACGACGTGTCGTCGCTGAAGTGCGCCGTCCATGCCGCTGCACCATGCCCCGTGGCGGTCAAAGAACAGATGATCAACTGGTGGGGCCCGGTGCTTCACGAATATTACGCCGGCACGGAGGGCAACGGATTCTGCTACACGAACTCCGAAGACTGGTTGTCCCATCGAGGCACCGTCGGCAAGGCCATTCTCGGCGAGCTGCACATTGTCGACGAAGAAGGCGCGGAAGTTCCGATTGGCGACGAGGGCACCATCTACTTCGGCGGCTCCACCACGTTCGAGTACCACAACGACGACGAGAAGACCCAGGGCTCTCGCCTTGCCAACGGCTGGAGCACCCTCGGCGATGTCGGCAAGGTTGACGAGGACGGGTTCCTCTATCTGACCGACCGCAAAGCGTTCATGATCATCTCTGGTGGCGTCAACATCTACCCCCAGGAGACCGAGAACCTGCTCACAATGCACCCCGAAGTTCTTGACGTCGCTGTCATCGGCGTTCCAAACGATGACTTCGGTGAAGAGGTCAAAGCCGTCGTCGAACCCATCGAGATGCCAGCCGATGACGACGCTGCGTCAGCGCTGGCCAGTCGCCTCATGGCGTACTGCCGTGAGCACCTCGCCGACGTCAAGTGCCCCCGCTCCATTGACTTTCGCCCCGAACTCCCCCGCCACCCCACCGGCAAGCTCTACAAGCGTCTCCTGCGGAACGAATACTGGGAAGGCCGCGAGACTCGCATCTAGGGTCGTTCCTCGCAGTCCTCGCGGGCGTTTGAACGCAGCTTCAGCTTTCCCCTGCAGCTCATCGCAACACCTCTGTGAGCGAGCGACAATCTCGGTAAAACAACGAATGGGGAGCGTCCGAAGACGCTCCCCATTCTCGTATCAGTACCGACGAATCAGATTGAACTCAATCAGCCGGTGAACTCCACCAGCAGGTTCAGATTCGCGCCGTCGGCGTCGTTGATGGAGACGATCAGTGCCTCAACCTGGCCGGTGCTGAGGCCACACTCGATGAGGTAATCACGGACCGTGTCGGAACGCTCCTGGGCGCGATCGGTGTTGCTGGCCACGCTGATGCCGCCAATGGCGACGTCAATCGGCTGACCGCCGAGGTAGGCGCAGATGCCGTTGAGGGTGTCAACGCTTCCGTTGGTGAGTGTTGCGGTGCCTGGGTTGAAACGGATGGTGTCGCCACCAACTGCGTCGTTCAGGGTTCCACCAACAGTGCTGAGCAGTGCCGGCGGAATGAGCACCCCGTCGACGACGTGCACAACGCACTCGCCTGCTTCAACATCGGCGGTAACCACCGAGGCGCTGTTCACGCTGACGCCGTTGTCGTTGGCACGCAGGTACACGTTGCCGCCGGCAAGGGTCCCGACAGCGCCGGTTTCGATGTCACCCGAGGTCACGGCTCCGGAAACAACGTGGTAGGTGAGGATCTGGTTGAGTAGATCGGCGTCGGCCAGAGCGGCGCTGGTGACGTCGGCCGGCAGCGCAGCGAATGCAGCGTCCGTCGGAGCGAAGATCGTCAGCGGTCCGGACGTGGTGAGCATCTCGGCCGCACCTGCAGCCTGGACTGCGGTGAGGAGCGTGGTCAGACCAGCGTCAGTAGCAACGTCCACGAGTTGGGCACAGGTGGCGGGGTCGGGCACTGGAGTGGGCTCCGGTGCCGTCGTAGCTGTCGGTGCCGGAGCCGCAGTGGGTTCCGGGACAGCCGTTGCTGTCGGGGGAATGGCGGTTGCCGTCGGTGGTACATCCGTGGGCTCGGGTGCTGCGGTGGCCGTAGCGGGGACCGCCGTTGGGGTCGCAGCAGGTGCCGTCGCTGTGTCAGCGTCATTGTTGCCACTGCAGGCCCAGATGAGAAACGCAATGAGTGCAAGGATGAGCAGGAGTGGCAGGAGCCACTTCAGCCAACCAAATCCGCCGCCGCCGCCCACTCCACGACCGATGGCTGCGCCACCGTCGCCGCTGGCGCCCTTGAGGCTTGCGGTCCTGCCAGTGACGGCCGGCTTCCTGGCATTCACGTCGGGCTTGGAAACGTTCGGCTTCTTAATGTCGACGTCAGGCTTGGTGACCTTCGGCTTGTTGATGTCGACGGCAGGCTTGGTGACCTTCGGCTTCTTCATGTTCACGTCCGGCTTGGTGACCTTCGGCTTCTTGATGTTCACGTCAGGAGTCTTGACGCCAGGCAGATCAACGTCCCCGGCCTTGCCGGCGAGATCGCCGAGCTTGCCCGAGGCAGCGAGTCCGGCCGCCCCCGCAACAGCAGCGCCGCCGACAAGCTTGCCCTTGCTGATGCCCTTGCCGTCGAGGTCAACGTCAGGCGCATCAACATCGGCAAGATCCGGAGCTTTGGCTCCCGGAAGATCCACATCCGGTGTGGCTGCCCCCGGAAGATCCACATCCGGAGCCTTTACCCCCGCAAGATCCACGTCCGGTGTGACTGCCCCCGGAAGATCCACATCCGGAGCCTTTACCCCCGCAAGATCCACGTCCGGTGTGACTGCGTCGCTGGCCTTGCCAGCGAGATCGCCGAGCTTGCCCGAACCGGCAGCAGCGAGACCACCAACGCCAGCAGCCGCAGCCGCAGCGCCACCAGCAAGCTTGCCACCCATGCCCTTGCCATCAACCGTCAGGTCAGCATCAACATCACCTGCAGCTGCATCAACATCGGGAAGATCAGCATCGGCCGAGCCGGTGACCCTGCCTGCGATGCCGGACACGCCGCCAGAAATCTTGTCTCCCATGCCACCTGCTGCTGCACCGGAAATGCCAGCAGCTGCCGCGCCTCCACCAAGCGCACCGAGGCCACCAAGTCCGAGCATCCGGGTGATGCCACTCACGAATCCTGCGTCATCTGCCGCGTCGTCGTCACCGTCGAGGAGGCCGAGCAGTCCACCAAGGCCACCCTGCTCCATTGCCTTGCGTTCGCCGCCGAGGAGGTTCGCAAGACCCTTCTGATCCATGCTTTCGCTACGGGACTTCTTACCGAGGAAGCTCATGACCATTGGCGCCATCATCGGGAGGAACCTGGTGATTGTTCCAAGACCCAAACCGGTACTGGAGGCCAGACCTTCTTCAACTGCGCTTCGGCGACTGCCGAGCATCGAGCTGACAAGGTTCGACCCGAGACCGCCCGAATCGCCGGCAGACAGGAAGCTGCCGATGTTGTCGAGCATCGATCCGTCGTCATCGCTGACGAGGTCGAACATTGCCTTCGCTCCATCGGCGGAACGAGTGCGCTTGGCCATCCCGCCAAGCAGGATGGGCACGCTCGCTCCTACGGCGCTTCGTGCTGCGTTGTCGTTCTCTCCGAGAAAGCCTGCGAGGGCTCCAAGGTTTGAACCGCCGGTGAGAAGTTCACCGATCTCATCGTACATTGCCATGAGATACATCCCCTTCTGGCCCGCAAAGGCCGCATTGTGAGTGGTGTTACAGCTGGGCCGTCTCGGGCCGCACGGCATTCACGGTCGTGGTGGACCAGTTAGCACTGTTTGGCGGAATTGAGACTTACAAACTGAGGCGTACTGTGGGGCAGTAGCACAGGTCAAGGTAACGACCAAATCATCAAAATACCCGAAGATCCGCTGGTCAGCGCCTCAATTGGCATTCCTCGCGACTGCGACCGTGCCCGAAATTGGTGAGTGCGCCCATTACGATGAGAGCAACGTTCGTGTCCGCTTGATGGCGCGCAACGGCGCACCACAGGAGACAAACCAATGGCAATGTTCGATGAAATCACCGAACTCCTCACCGGCGGGGACAACATCAAATCGCTTTCTGGGGCGCTCGGCGGAGACGAAGCCGCAACCCGAACAGCAGCCACGGCGGCTGTTCCTCTGCTGCTCGGCGGGATGCAGAAGCGCACATCATCGCCAGCCGGCGCCCAGGCACTCTTCGACCTGGCAGCAAACAACGATGGCTCCGTGCTGAACAATGTCGAGGATCTTTTCACCGGCTCCGACGCCAACGGTCTTGGCTCCACTCTCGTCGGTTCGGTGTTGGGCGGCCGACGCAACGACGTCGAAGCCACGCTTGCGTCCAGTTCTGGATTGTCGCTCGGGTCCATTGCGAGATTCCTTCCAATGGTTGCCCTTCTCATTACCGGCTACCTCGGGCGCAAGCAATCCAGCGAGAATCTGGATCGTGACGGTCTGTCATCGGCACTGTCCGCCGAACGCCAGGAGCTGGAAGACGTTGGATTCGGACAATGGCTCGGTCTCCTCGATGGCGGCGACCCGGTGCAGGACGATCGCGGCTTCCAGAGCGGCCTCACCAAGATTGCGGGCCTCGGGAGCATGGGTCTCCTTGGCGCAGGAGCGGCGAAAGCAGTTGCAAAGCCGTCAGTCGACATTCCATCGGCTCCGAAGGTTGCCGCTCCCGCCATCGACACCACCAGAACCGTTACGTCCGTACCGGCCTCAAAGACCGAGATCAGGCTTCCATCTGCCGACACCGCACCGGCGCGACCCGTCGCACCAGCGTCCTCACTCCAGACAACTCGCCACGATCCCATTTCCACCCTGAACCGTCCACCGTATGGAGCCGAAGAAGAGCCCAAAGGGCGCGGCTGGCTCCGGTGGCTACTCCCGTTGCTCCTGGTCGGGCTTCTTGGCCTGCTTATCTGGGGCTGCATGAACCGGGGTGGCGATGAAGACGCAACCACCACCATTGCACCAACCGTCGAGACTGAAGCTCCAACGGCGGAGGCCGACCCTGACCCGACAGCGGTTCCCACTGAGGTTCCCACTGCTGAACCGGCGCCCGACCCCACTGCGGTAGCAACAGAGGAACCGGCACCGGAGCCAACAGCTGTGCCGGTTCCAGAGGGCTATATCCGTGGTCGCAACCTGGCAACAGCCCAGGACACCGGCGTCTTCAACACGCTGCTCGACGCGATCGACGCCGCCGGCCTCACTGCTGCTCTTGAAGCAGATGGCCCCAACACCATCCTTGCGCCCATCGACTCTGCGTTTGACCTGCTGCCTGCCGACCTGCGCAGCGAAGTTTTGAGCAACCCTGATCTGCTGGCTCAGGTGCTGTCGTACCACGTCATTCCCGGCAACGTCAATGTCGGCGAACTTGAGACAGGCACAGTCGCTGCACTCGACGGCTCGGAACTGTTCTTCAACCTCGACGGCTTCCAGCCGAAGGTCAACGGCGCCACCATCATCGATGAAGACCTCCTCACCGCCAACGGCACCATTCAGACCATTGACCGGGTCCTGATCCCGCCGACGCTCATCGGGCAGACCGGGCTGACCGTCAACGAAGCTCTGTCTCTCGACCCCATCCAGTTCGAAGTCGGCTCAGCCGACCTGACCGACAAGGGACGGACCGTACTCGACGGCACTGTTGCCTACCTTGCATCGACGCCATCGAGATTCGAGATCGGCGGTCACACCGACGATGATGGGTCCGACGAAGATAATCAGAGCCTCAGCCAGGCTCGGGCCGAGACGGTCCTGTCCTACCTTGTAGAGTCCGGTCTCGATGGCACCCGATTCACCGCCGTTGGTTATGGGGAGGCAAATCCCATCGAATCCAATGACACCGACGCTGGCAAGCAAGCCAACCGCCGCATCGAATTCGTCGCTCGTTGATCATCGCAGTTGATCATTACAGTTGACTTCGTCGAATGGCCTTGGCACGCAGAAACACCGAAGGCAGCGCGCCGAACGCCATCAGCGCCGGCGAAGCCAGGCTGATGCAATACATTCAGCGCTCGAGGGATTTGCTTACGTCGCGGATCTGCATGTGGGCCCGTGCGATGCGAATTTCGGCGCGGTCCAGATCGGGAACACTCATGGCCTGGGCGAGATCGGATTCACTCTCCCGGGCCACCTTGAGCGCATCGTTGAACATCGACGCCAGCGAGCTGGACTTGGCTGCGGCGACCGGGGCCTGCAAGTCCGTAATTGGCTGCCGGAGCGTCATGGCCCAATCTCTCAGGATCTGACGACGTTCCTCGAAGTCGGCTTCTTCGCGTCCACGGCGACGACTTGTGGCGAAGCTCTGCCAGAGCACCCAGGCGAAGATGGCAACTGCAAGGATGGCGAGAGCGGGAAGCAACCAGAGCAGCAGCGAGGAACTCGATGAGTCAGCTTTGCAGGTGTCTGCCGGCACGGCGATGAGCTCGTTCATGAGAGCGCTGACCGCGTCGTCCACGTCACCAGTGGTCACCGGTCCGTCAGCGCGAGTGCGGGCCAGGTCGAGGCGAGCCTGACAGAAGTCGCGGGAATCGAAGTCGTACACGGTCGGACCAAATACGAGGACGGTTACGTCGCCGAGCTGTTCCACCAGCGAGGCGGCAGTGATCCCGCTTGCATCGTCGGCGAGAACGACCACGTAGGGGTCGATGCCTTTCTCAGCACCGGCAGCGAGAGCCTCAAGAATGAGAGCCTCATCGCCAGCGACCGCGCCGTCTTCGACGTAGATCCGGTCCGCTCGCAGTTCGGCGAGCACCACCTCAGGATCCGCCACTGCTGATGCAGGGGATGCCAACGCAAGCGTGGCGATCAGACTGGTCAGGATGACGGAAACGAGAAAAATGGCCCGCTTGGGCGCGTGTGTTCTCCGATGCATAAACATGAGAATAAGGGCAATCCGCCCTGACCAGACGGGATATGAGCGATCCGACACCTGTTGGAAAGCCAATCAGGCCCGCCCAAGGACCCGCGTGACGGTCAGTTCAATGGTTCGGCGGTCGGCTCCGCGGTCACCCGGCGGGCGGTAGCGGGCGGCGTAGCGCCGCTCCGCGTCGGCGTTCACCGCGGGGTCCGCGCTGACCGTCGCTACTCCATGGAGGGTGAGCCAGCGGCCGCCATCGATCTGACACAGCGCTGCGGTCATCGAGTGCTGTTCCTCAAGCAGACGGACCTTCTTTGCTCCGGCCCAGGTGATGACGCGGGCGACCTTCGCGTCGTCATCCCAGGTGAACCCAACCGGTGTCACATGTGGCTCACCATTGGGGCCAACAAGAGTGAGCGACGAGAGGTGGCGATCAACCATGAACGCGAGATGGTCGGGGGTGAGATCTTCAGGCTTCATCGCCATGGGGCACTCTTCTTTCAGGTGGTCTCAATTCTGACCACGCTACGGTACGTTGGTCTCATGCCATTGTTCGGAAAAAACCCAGCGCCAGGCGATCCGTTCCGCAAGAACGAGCACGTCGTGGCCACCGAAGATCTCGTCGGTGTTCCGGAGGGAACACCCGGTCGCGTGAAGCTCGTCAACGGCTTCGACTGGATCCGCTACTGGGTGTTCTTTGAGAACGGTGCGCAGCTCGGATCCATCGGCGGCAACCAGTTGGTGCGGCCGCAACACTGGCGCCAGTTCAAGATCGACCGCGAAGCGCGTATTGAGCGCGAAGCCCGAGCGGCGGAACAGGCGCTCCTGGCACCTGATGAAGCAGCTGCCGGCGGCGAAGCTGCGGCCGTGGCCGAAGATCCGAATGATCCGTTGGCCGCACTCCGGGCCAAGGTCGGTCCGCGTCTGCTGGAGCTCAGCGCCAACGCTCGCATCCGCGTCGGTATTCCGAAGCCGGAGTAACTGCGAACACGCCTTCCATCAACAGGGCGTCGGTCCGCTGGCACGGCTTGTCCTGGCCAACGCCAGGACTGTCTCAAGCTCGTCGCCCTGCACCGCGAACGCTCGACGTTCGTGTTGATTCGAGACCGCCCACACCACGCCGACGATCCGCCCCTCGTCGTCCCACATCGAGGCGCCCGAGTCTCCACGGGTAAGGGTCGCTGTAATCTGCGTGCTGGGTCGAACAATGATGGTCCCGCGTCCCACATCCTCGGTGTTGGCGAGAATGCGGCGGTCGACCGTGAACGGAACCGATCGTTCGTCGCCTGCCACCGAAACAAAGCGCGCTGCTCGCCCTTGACGCAGATTCGGGTTCAGACGTTGTCGCCGGATGTGCACCATCCCGCTCTCCCCCGGTCGCACATCTGCAAACTCGACGACTCCCGGGAGAAAGTCGCCCACCGACAACATCGCGATATCGAGCACCCGATCCACGTGCTCAACCTTGGCGTTCGTTTCGCTGCCATCAGCGCGCAGCACGGTGACGTCGGTGATTCCGTCCATCACGTGTCCGCTCGTCAGGATCCAGCCGTCACCGAGGTCAACGCCAACACCTTCCCGGGGTTGGCTGCAGGCAACCCCGCTGACATGCAACGTCCGAGCCATCGCCGACGCCTGAGGCTCGGCTGGTACCGAGCTGGCATCGTCACGCCCGTCGCCGGCGCCGCATGCCGAGCCGACGACCAGAAGCGAAACCATCAGCGCACGGCGGAGCGGACGCAGACGGAGGTGACGAGTGGGTTGTTGTTCAATCTGGTCCGGCGCTCCCCCCACCGGGTGCACCATAGATGTGCGCGGACCAGCATTCCATCCGGACCCGCAAGCCATTGATGATGCAGCGCCGTTAGGGTCTGCGACGTGGTTTCGACCTTCCCGTTCCGCGTGCAGCATCAGACCTTGATCACGGCCATGCTCGCGCTCGTGGTCTGCCTACTCGTGGGCACCTTCTCCTGGGTTCCACCGGCTGAGGCACACGGCGAGCTGATCGAGGCCCGCCCCGCTCGCAACGCCGAGGTTGGCGGCGTCGTGGACCGCATCGAGTTACAGTTCATCGGGCTTCGCCATCCCGGGGCACACGTGCTTTCAATCTTCGGGCCCGATGGCACCCGCGTGGAGACCAACGGGGATTACCGTCAGGATCTGCAACGGCTCAGCCTGTTCTTCGATCCCCTGACCGACCCGGGCGAGTACCTGGTGAACTATCGAGTCGACGCACTCGATGGGGACGTATCCGTTGATACGTTCAGCTTTTTCTTCAACCCTGAGGCTGATCCGCCGCCGCCACTGCAGCGACGCCAGATCGGCGAGGAGCAGCCCCGTAGCGGAACGCTTGACGCCATGATCGTCGGGACCGCAATTTTTGGCACGGTGGTGCTGGCGTGGATTGCCCGTCGTCTGTGGGTGACCCGCTGAGGGCGAACAGCGGATGCTGCAACAGACCAGCGGATGCTGCAACAGACCAGCGGATGCTGCAACAGACCAGCGAATGCTGCAACAGACCAGCGAATACTGCATGACCGGTTAGCGTGCAACGGTGGCGAACAAGTACACCCATGGGCATCACTCGAGCGTTCTGCGTTCACACACGTGGCGCACTGTCGCAAACTCCGCAAACTACGTGGTGCCGTTCTTCACCCGGGGTGCGTCCGTCCTCGACGTGGGCTGCGGCCCGGGAACCATCACGATCGAGATGGCAGAGCGTGTGGCCCCGGGCCGAGTTGTCGGCATCGACGCATCATCTGACGTCATTGCAAAGGCGCGCGAGGGCGTTGGCGATCGCTCAAATGTCAGCTTTGAAGTTGCGAATATCGCGGCGCTGAACTTTCCCGACGACACTTTTGACATCGTGCACGCTCATCAGGTGTTGCAACATCTCGACGACCCGGTTGCGGCACTCCGAGAGATGCGGCGTCTGGTAAAACGCAACGGCGTGGTCACGGTTCGCGACGCGGATTATGGCGCCATGTGCTGGCATCCCGAAGATCCACTCATGGACCGATGGGTTGACGTGTACTCAACGGTTGCAAGAACGAACCGCGCCGAACCTGACGCCGGGCGACGATTGCGAGCCTGGGCGCACGAGGCCGGATTCACGGGTATTGACACGTCGGTCGACACGTGGTGTTTCACCAGCCCGGACGACTGCGCCTGGTGGGGCGGTCTGTGGGCCGATCGCGTCCAGACAAGCTCATTCGGGTTTCAAGCCGAATCAAGCGGCCTGGTGACCCGGGACGAACTCAACGAGATCGCTGAGGCATGGCGCCGCTGGAGCACGCATCCCGATGCGTTCTTCAGCGTCCCAAACACCCAACTCATCTGTCGCGGTTAGTCACACTGCACCAACTCGGCTTCGCCGTCGCTGATGGCGTTCGGCACTGGGTGCTTCGTGCCAACGCCATTCGACGAAGGAGAATGCAACACACTCAGCGAAAGCGGAGGTCGACGGGGAGGTCCGTGTCGGGTTGGTCCCAGCCGATTTTGTAAGCCAGTGCCACTGCAGCAACCTGCGAGGAAACCCCAAGTTTGCGCAACACAGCTTTGACCTGAGTGCGAACGGTGCCGACAGAGACAAATGAGGTTTCCGCAATCTTGTTCACGGACATGCCGTCCATGAGCAGTCGCAGCACTTCGCCTTCGCGACGTGACAGGCTCTCGAACGGCATGAAACGGCCCTCGCGTGCGGAGCGGTGATGCTGGAGCTTTTCAAGCAGATCAGCCCGTTCGACGGTGGACAGGAGGTCCTGGCCTCGCAGCAGTGTCACGACTCGATCGACGGTGTCGCCGATTGGATCGCCGGTTGCAAGCATGGCCGCTGCGCCGGCATCAACCGATGCAGCGAAGAGCAGTTCATGCGTGCTCTCGGAGATGACAGCCACCATTGGACCCTCGTTCGCAGCAGTGCGAACCAGCTCAAGTCCGTTGGACAGTGTCGGGCCCGGTTGAATCCGGACCAGCACTATGTCAAAGTGATGCCCCGACAGCTCTGCTTTGAGATCATCGATGCTGCTGCTCTTCAATGTTCTCACACCACAGCCCATGGCTGTGAGAACCATGGCAAGGCCACCGGCCAGCATGGAGTGTGTGTCGACAATGAGAACAGTGCCGTCAATGGAAGTCGGCACACTGGTTGCCGTCTCTTTGTGATCATTCATATTGTTTACGCCCATCTCGATACAGACCAAGACCTGAACTCGATTATGGGCGACTCGTACCCGGTTTGCACTGAGTCCTATTGCTCATTGGTCACCAATGCTGGGTAGATTCACCCGGTGAGTGACCCTACAGAAGCCGTTCAGAGCGACGAGGTTGCCCTTTCTGTGCCGTTTTGGGCGGTTGTTGCTCTTGGCGCAACTGGTACCGCGGTTGGGGTGCTTTTGGTCCCGTTGACATGGGCCATCCCGGCATACGGCCTGTGGGGGGCGATCCTCGGCGTGGTCACCGCGATTGATCTTCGGGAGCTGCGCATACCCAATCGAATCAACCTCGTCGCTGCCGTGGTGACCTTCCCCCTACTGGCGCTCGCAACCCTGGCGAACATCGACGGCTCGTCTTTCATGCGAGCCGTGGCCGGTGCGTTCGCTGGCTTCGGCGTCTACCTTGCACTCAATCTGATCTCGCCGCGCAGCCTCGGGATGGGCGACGTGAAACTCGCCTTCACCATTGGAGCGCACCTCGCCTTCATCGGGTGGCCGGTCTGGTTTCAGGGCATTTTCTTCGCGTTCTTGTCCATGTCGGTCGTCGGACTGATCCTCATGGTCGCGAAACTCGCGGGCCGAAAGACAGCGGTTCCGTTCGGACCGTTCATGGTCTTCGGGGCCTTCAGCGCACTCGGCATCGCAACCATCCAAGCCATTTGACAGCGCTGCCGGTCTGGTCAGAGCTGTGGCCGATCAGCTTCGGCCTGTGGCAATGAATTCTGATGCAGTTGGCGCAACGAACGCCACCGCCCTGCGGAGTTGCAATCGAAACGTGCTCTGCTCCACGCACTCGGTGTGGGCGCAGGGCTCTGCGCACTCGGTGTGGGCGCAGGGCGTGGGAGGCGCCCAGGACACTCACTTCTTCGAGACCACCGCCGACGGCCACCCGGTGATCTCGAACGGCATGTTCACATCTGCGACCTGATTTCAGCCAGCAGGTAGCCGAGCCACGCGATCGCCGCCAGGGGTAACCAGAAACCATTTGCCGCCAGATCCCTCGCCGCCGACCAGACCGGGTTCTGCATCAGCACTGAAACGATAGAGGGGTCGACCCCGGTACGTCAGCTGCGAAATACCGTCGGGCCGTTCAAAGAAGCCGACCAGTTGATCCTGCACGCCGTCGCCCGCCGCGCGTTGACCAATATCCTCCGGCGCAGCAAACGGTAAGAAGGTTTTCGCGCACGCATCGATGCACTTGCTTTCACTGAGCGGATCTTCGGAGAAGACGTAAAGCGAGAAACCATCGACGGTCGTGAGCAGTTCCCGACCTTCGTTCTCCCCAACCGAAAAGACCGGATCTTTGGCGACGTCACGTGAGCCCGACATACTTGCGCTCTCCGTCGTGGTGCCATCACCGCCACACCCCGCCAGAAAGAGGGCCCACGCCAGGAGGACGGCACTCAGCCAGCGGAGACGCCTGCGGAGGTGATTGGATCGGGTTCGATTCATGGTGTCCCCCATTGTGCAGGATCTTCCGGCCGATCTGACGATCCCGGGTAGACCGACCTGCCGTGAAAGACGGGAACCGGACCGGTGCACCACGCACCTGGCCGGGTCCCTCTGTTCAGGCGTTGATCAGGAATCGATCAGGATTCGAGACCAAGTTCGGCACGAAGTTCAGCAAGCTTGTCGTCGGCACCGGCCAGCGTCACTGCTTCACGCAGTTCGGCTTCAGCACCGGCCGGGGTGGACTGCGCCACCTCAGCGTGCGCCTTCGCCTCGGCGAGACGAGCTTCAATCTTCTCTTCAACCTTGGCCAGTGAGGGTGAGTTGACATCCAGGGTGCCGGTCATCTGTTCGACAGCCTTGTTGACTTCTTCCTGCATCTTCGACTGCTGGATCTGTCCGAGTAGTTCCATGCGCTTTGCGGCAAGTTCCTGCACACGCATGGCGTTGGCCTGGACGGAATTGTTGGCGTCCTCAGCTTGCGTCACCGCAATCTCGTACTGACCTTTGAGGCCCTCAAGGTTGTTCTCCGCGGCCTGCAGCTTCATGGCGAGACTGGACGCGGTGTTGGTCCACTTCTGCACACCTGCAGCATCGCCTTCGACCTTGGCACGTTCGGCCCGAAGCAGAGCCTGCTTTGCCATTTCGCGTGCTTCGCCAACATTCGTGGCGGATTTGTCGATCTTGGACTCAAGCTGCTCACGGTGAGCGATGATCTTGGCCGCAGTGCTCCGCAGTTTCTGGTCCTGCTTCTTTGCTTCCTGAATCGCCTGCTCGATTTCGATTTCCGGATCCATCATCGAATCGGCCTTCGAGCGGAACAGGGCTGACAAATAGCCCCAGACTCTTTTAATCATCTAAAACTCCTTGATACTGAATTGATCCTTGATAACGAATTGACTGGTCACTCAACTGAGTGGACCCGAGAGTGTTGCGCCAGATACCGCGAACGAACAGCTGATCTGATCGGCGCGTCCCAACGAGTGTAGGCATTCTGTGTGTCAACCGTTGAGAGTTCAGAAGCGCTTCCGGCTACGACCCTGGCTGCGACGCTTTCCAGTGGTTCGACGCCTGGGCCGGCTGGTGCTTCGTCGCGTGGGCCTGGTGGTGCTTCGGGCACGCCCGGGCGCACCCGTACGCTGGCGCGTTCTGGGCACTCGATCCGGACCGAACACGCCGCCCCTGTTGCGAGGCTTCGGCCGAGTGGTATTTCCGTTGTTCCAGTTCCATCCCGGACCCGAACTACTTCCCGCCGGGCGGCGGCGGCTCCGGCCTGTGCGTGGCGAACCCATGGCACCCCCACCGAGAAGGATGTCGAAGAAGTCGATGCCGCCCATGCCCAGCCCTCCGTGAGACCGTGGCGCCTTGGCCGCAGGTAGGCGTCGACCGTGCACGTCAATCATGCGAGGGTTCGGCCGTTCGCCGCGCTCAAGCTTGGCGGCGTCGATGTCGCAAACCCGCACCTGCTTGTCGCCGGCTGCAGTCTTGATCGTGACCAGCTTTGTACTCGGCCTGTGGGTGGGGTCAAAGAAGCATGCAACAGGGTTGTCCGGCGTTGGCTTTGGGGGCACCTCCTGCCCGTCGATCAGCGCTTCCGCCGCTTCCATCTGCCACCGGGCGAGGTCGATCTTGTCGTTCAGTTCCGCGAGTTCAACAAGGTCATCGGCACGCACCAGCTGATCGTCAACCTCGGTGTAGGTGGCCGTCGCCTCCGCGTAGTACTGCTTCGCCTGCTCGTTCGAGGACAACTCCACGAAAGCCTGCTGGGAGACAACATGGTTCGCCACGGCGTCAAGTTGCTGCTTGATCTCCTTGCGGGCGGTGTCCATGTCGTCGATGTCGCGCTGTTCTGTCCTGCGCCCCTGGTACCAGCGGTTCCCCGCCCATGCCGCGCCACCAACGCCGACCGGCAGCAGCAGCCAGGCCGCGCTGGGACCGCCCGACGGTGGATCGACCCTGGACTGCTGACGGATACCATCGAAGGTGGCCTCAGCAATATCAATAGGGCCGGGATTCGTACCCCCGAGCAGGTCGACTGCATAGTCATCACCTGCGCTGAGAGCGACACTGTCGTAGTCGGCACTGTCGATACCTGACTCGAAGCGCGTCTCACCATCAGCGTCGTAGGGGTTGATGACCACGACCGTCCCGGAGTCCGGCAGGAGTTCCTGCAGTTGTCCGGCATACACCGACGGACCACCGACCGGCTCCTCGTCAAGGACCACGAAGTACCAGTTGTCTCCGGTCTCGTTCGCCCGATCGATGAGGTCTTCGAAGCGGTTGATGTCCTCGTTCGTGGCGACGTAGTAGCCATCGAAGTCCACGATGTCAACAACGAACTGAACGTCAGTGGAGGTGGCCGTCTGTGCGGCCGCTGGCGACGCTGCGAACCCGCACGCAGCCACGAGCAGAAACACGAACGCCGTAGCTGGTGCCACCACACAACTGCTTCGTGCCCATGTTCTGTGTGCCGCGGTTCTGTGTGCCCCTGTTCTGAGCGCCCCTGTTCTGAGCGTCCCTGTTCTGTACCCCATCGGATCCATGATTCCTCGCTCTTGTTCGTGCGCTCGCGTTCAAGCAACAACCGCAGCAATGAGGTCATTCCCGGCACGCGCTGCAGCTGTTTCGCAATCGTAGGCCAGCGTCAGGGGAATTTGCCCAGAGACAGGGCGCCATACATCCGCCAGACTGCAAACCATGAGCGCCGATCGCAACCCTGACGCCTGTGCCATGGAAGGCCGGGCTCGAAGTCTGCGCCGCCTTGCCTCGCAGATGGACGAGGTATCAGCGGACGCTTTCCGACGTCGCGCTTCAGCACTGGAACTTCTCGCCTTCGTGCATCGGTGTCGTTCCGCGACAGAGTCGGTCGCTCACCACGGCGACAACCAACAGGTACGTCCGCAGGTAAAGGTCGACCAAGTCGCCTGAATCGGCTCTGTTCCTCTACGCTGGCGGGGCTGTTCGAGGAGGATTCGTGGACGACGCGCAGGCACAGAACGAAAACATCGACAACGAGCTGGCACCGCCAGTCGGCGAGACCACAACGCCAGTCGGCGAGACCACAACGCCAGTCGGCGAGACCACAACGCCAGTCGGCGAGACCACAACAATCGCTCAGAGCCAGGACGCGGAGCAGCGCCTTGAACAGGGCGTGGGCCTGGGCGACCCTGGCGATTACGCAACATCTGGCGCCGCCGCTGGTGCTGCTGTCACGCCAACGTACCCGGATCTTGTAGGCGCCGATGACAGTGGCTGGGCCGCCGGCATCCTGGTTGGGCTCGGCCTGCTTCTCGCCGCCGTCGCCGCCGTCTTCTTCCTCTACAACGCTGACTCCTCAGAAAGCGCGCTCGTGGCCAGTGCCGCAGCCGAACCGACCACAGTTCCGGCGTCGCCAACGCCAATCCCTGCCACGGCCACCGCAGAACCGGCGCCCGACCCCACCGCCGTCCCGGCTGCCGCACCCTTCCTCCTCAGTGATCTGGCAGGCGAAACGTCCAACATCTCCGCTCTGGCCGGCGCCGTCGGCGAACTGGGCCTCGCCGACGCTCTTGCCGCAGATGGTCCGCTTACCGTGTTCGCTCCGAGCGATGACGCATTCGATGCCTTCGTAGCCCGGGCCCAGGCACTCAGCCTGAGCGAAGACCAGATCAGAGCAATCGTCGCCCACCACGTGGTCGCCGGCGAGTTCCCGTCAGACGTTCTTCCCGACACTGCTCTCGGAAACCTCCGCGGCGGCTCCGTTTTCGTCAGTCTCGACGGCTCCCTCACCGAGCCTGAGGTCATCGAAGCGGATCTTCGCGCCGACAACGGCGTGATGCACGTCGTCGACGAGGTGTCCATTCCCGGCTCCGTACTGAACCTGCATCAGCGGCTGCAATTCGAAGATGGTGTGGACACCGCAGACACCCTGTTCACGCAGACCGGCGTCGACGAAATTCTGCAGGGACCGGGACCAATCACCGCTTTCGTTCCGTCAGACTTTGGCGTCAGCACCGTCCCCGACGACGCTCTTGCTCTGGTGCAGGCGAACGCCGACGAGGTCACCCGCTACCACATTGTCGAAGGTGAATTCCGGGCAGCAGACCTGACGCCGGGCACCGCGCTCACCACCATCCAGGGCGAACAGATTCTGGTGGGCGACAACGCCATCCTCAACGGTGATACCACCGTCGTCAGCGCAGATCTCGAAGCCAGCAACGGCGTGGCACACATCATCGATGGCGTGCTCGTTCCCGGAACCATCGCCACCGAAGCAGCTCTCAACTCACTCTTCGTGCTCGAGCCAGTCCAGTTCGAGGTTGGAAGCGCAGCAATCGTGCCCGAAAGTCAACTCATCCTCGACGAGGCCGTTGCGGTCCTCATCACCAATCCCGTGGGCGCTGTGCAGATCAGCGGCCACACCGACACCGACGGCAGCGAGGAAGCCAACCTCGCACTGTCCCAGGCCCGGGCAGATTCCGTGCTCAGCTACCTGGTGAATGGCGGCGTCGACGCAAATCGTCTGACCGCCGTTGGCTTCGGCGAGACCGAAGTGAAAGTCGACCCGGAAGTCACCCCCGAAGACAAGGCGCAGAACCGACGCATCGAGTTCCTCGTCGAGAACACCTGAGCAACCAGCACTGTCAAGCCCAAACGGCAAGCACCCCGCCGAGGAGGGGATTTCGGGCGGGGTGTTCACTGTGATGTCCTGAAGCTTCGCTCCAGCGAGATGTCCTGAAGCTTCGCTCCAGCGAGATGTCCTGAAGCTTCGCTCCAGCGAGATGTTCCTTCAGCCGAAGGAACTCAGCAAAGCGTTGACGGTGAGTGCCATTGCAAAGCCGAGTGATGCGAGGAGGGCCAAGCCCTTCAAGTGGTCCATGTGATTGCTCCTGGATTTGGAGCGCATTTACGTCTGGGGTGTGCGTGCGCTGAGTGAGTGTGTCCGGCCGGCGTTGAGAATGTCGCCCGAGTACTCCTCGCTCGGCCGGACACTCATCATGACGTGCGAGCACTGTATTTTGTTTCTCACGAAGACGAGGCGGAACCGAACCGTAACAATCGCAACAGTGCTGCCATGGGAATGTGACTGGCTGTGGACACACGGGCGCTCTCCGGGCGCGAGACCGACCCAAACCAGTAGAGCACTGACGCGGTCCTACAATTGCGCTGTGAGCACAACCGACAGCATTCTTGACGTCGATCTTCTGGCCTTTGAAACCGGCTCCGCAAGCGCTCGCGCTGCGGTGGTCGACGGAGTTCGTCGCAGCTTGGAGACCGGCTTTGTCTACACGGCCCATGACCTGTCAGAATCCATGCTCGATGAGGCATACGCCATGCTTGGCACGTTCTTCGCGCTCCCCCAGGAACAGAAGACGAAGTGGCACGCACCGGGTTCGCAGGGACAGACCGGCTACACCGGCCTTCTCATCGAGACCGCCGCGTCCTCAGATCATCCGGACTGGAAAGAAATGCTCAACTGGGGCGCGCAGGCACCTGCCGGGCACCCGTTGGGATCGCGATTCCCTGATCGTTACCGCGAGCCGTTGCTTCCCGAGGCTGACGTGCCGGGCATCACCGACGTGCTGTTGGAATTCCATCGCCGGATCGCAGATCTGCAACGACGCTTCCTGCGGATCATCGCCGTTGCAGTAGGCGCCCATGAAACATTCTTTGACGCACTGGTCACTCACGGGGCGACGCTCACGCGGGCCATCCGATACCCGTCCATGGCCGAGGCTCCCGGCGAACAGCATGCCTGGGCTGGTGAACATGCCGACATCAATCTCATCACCGCACTCCCCCGGGCCAGCACCAGGGGCCTTCAGGTCAGGACAGAAGCAGACGGTTGGGTCGACGCGGCTCCACCTGAGGGGCACGTCATCATCAACACCGGCCTGATGCTCGAACGCATGACAAACGGCGTCATCCCCGCCGGCATTCACCGCGTCGTTGCCGAAGCTGGCCAGACCGAAGAGCGCCTGTCCGTGGTGCAGTTCTGCCACCCGACGCCGTGGACAATCCTGTCGCCCATCCAAAGTTGCGTGACACCCGAGAACCCACAGCGCTACGGCTCGATGACCGCAGAAGACGCACTCATGCAGGTCCTCTGGGAGATCAACCTCGTCGAAGACAGCCGCCGCACAGGAGCTTGACCCTCAGTTCAGCGGGGGCAGGTCTCCGAAGTCGAAGTTGGCGAGGATGTCCGTTTCCGGGTCCATCTCGTCGCCGGCCTGCTCGATGGCGACGTCGCCTGTCTTGCTGGGTTCCATGATTTCACCCACGCCAAGCATCATCGCCGCCAGCGCCGCACCGGCAACGGACTTGCCTTTGCCTTTGCCTTTGGATTCGGAACGATCGGGCAGGTCGCCGTCAACGATCAGGTCCATTTCCTGCGCGACGGCGTCATCCGGCATGGCATTCTGGGGATTCTGGGCATTCTGGGGATTCTGGGGATTCGACATAACGCCTTCCACGATAGTGCCGCGATGAATCTTGTCGTTGTCGGGACCCGGCGCCGTCGCCGCCTCACTCGTTGGTGGGAAAGCCGAGGTCAACCGAGCTTGTTGATGGGTCCGGCCATCGGCTGGTGATGACCTTGGCCTTCGTGTAGAACCGCACACCTTCGGGGCCGTACATCGTGGTGTCGCCATAGAGCGAGTCCTTCCAACCGCCGAAGGAGTGATAGCCAACCGGAACCGGGATGGGCACGTTGATGCCAACCATGCCCGCATCAGCGTCCTGCTGGAAGCGCCGGGCCGCGCCGCCGTCACGGGTGAAGATAGCGGCGCCGTTGCCCCAGCGATTGTTCGAGATGAGCTCGACGCCGTCCTGATAACTGTCGACTCGAACAACACCGAGTACCGGCCCGAAGATCTCGTCCTGGTACACCGACATGTCGGTGGTGACATTGTCCAGAAGTGACACACCGGTGAAGAAGCCGTCGTTGTTGAACGAGGCAGTCCGTCCATCGATGACAACGGTTGCACCAGCATCGGCGCCCTGTTGGACGTAGTCGTTCACGCGGTCGCGTGCTTCCTGCGTGATGAGCGGACCCATCTCCGAAGCAGGGTCGGTGCCGTCACCGATGACCAGCTTCTCGGTGCGTTCCTGAATGGCAGCAACCAAGGGGTCGGCAACTTCACCGACGGCCACAACAACCGAGATCGCCATGCAACGCTCGCCAGCTGACCCGTACGCTGCGCTGACTGCGGCGTCAGCCGCCAGGTTGATGTCTGCGTCAGGCAGGACAAGCATGTGGTTCTTCGCTCCGCCGAGCGCCTGGACCCGCTTGCCGTTGGCTGAGCCGGTGTCGTAGACGTACTTCGCAATCGGGCTGGAGCCGACAAAGCTGACCGCCTTGATGTCGGGGTGTTCGATGAGTCGATCCACCGCCACCTTGTCGCCGTTAATGACGTTGAACACGCCCGGCGGGAAGCCTGCTTCCTGAGCGAGCTCGGCGATGAGCATGGGGGCCGATGGGTCTCGTTCACTGGGCTTGAGGATGAAGGTGTTGCCAGTGGCAAGAGCGTTGGGGATCATCCAAAGCGGAACCATGGCCGGGAAGTTGAAGGGCGTGATACCGGCGACAACGCCGAGCGGCTGGCGCACCGAGTAGACATCGACGCCACTGGATGCGGACTCGTTGTAGGAGCCCTTGACCATCTCTGCGATGCCACAGGCGTACTCGATGTTTTCGATACCGCGGGCGACTTCGCCCAGCGCATCACTGGTCACCTTGCCGTGTTCTGCGACGAGACGACGGGCGATCTCGGCGGCATTCGCTTCGACGAGGTTGCGGTAGGCGTACATCAGCTTTGCGCGACGAGCAAGGCTGACCTGACTCCACTCGGCAAATGCTGCCTTGCTGGACGCGATGGCGGCGTCCACTTCGGCGATGCTCGCCATGGCCAGCTCCGCGCTGGCGTGGCCGGTTGCGGGATTGAAAACCTGCTTTGTTTCGCCTGAGGTACCTGCGACGAGTTCGCCGTCAATCAGATGTCCGATGTGTTGCATGGTGTTGGTTCCTTTGGACTGAGCTGAAACCTCAACTCAGATGGTCAGATCAGATAAGAGGACAAGCCTTGTTCCTGGTGGTTACGGTCAGACTGCTCGGATGGCTGCGATGAGCGCGTCGAGTCCGTCGTCCATTTCCTGCTCGGTGATGTTGAGCATGGGGGTGAGGCGCAGCACGTTGCCATACAACCCGCCCTTGCCAATGAGAAGGCCGCGCTCCTTCGTCTGTTCCAGCAGCATTCTGGCCGCCTTGACATTCGGTTCAATGCTGTCGGGATGCACTGTCTCGATGGCCTGCATCAGCCCGCGACCCCGCAGCTCAGCAATCCAATCCGTTTCTTCAACCACCGGGGCCAAACGGTCCTGCATCTGCTGACCGCGCGCTTTCGCGTTGCCCTGAAGGTCAGCATCCTTCACGTATTTGAGCGTGGCCAGACCTGCTGCGCTCGAGAGCGGGTTTCCGCCGAAGGTGGAGAACGACAGGTTTGGCAGGACATCCATGATCTCTGCTCGCCCAACAATGCCAGCGAGTGTGATGCCGTTGCCGACGCCCTTGGCGAAGGTCAACATGTCGGGGACGATGCCATGCGCCTGGTAGCCCCAGAAGTGTTCTCCGGTGCGACCCCAGCCGGTCTGCACCTCGTCACTCACAAAGAGAATCCTGTGCTCGTCGAGCACCTTCTTCATGGCGCCGAACATGCCGTCAGGCGGCGTGGCGAAACCGCCGACACCCTGGATGGGTTCTGCGATGAGGCAGGCCACATCGCCTGCGGTCATCATGTCGATGACCTGCACCAGATCGGTGACGCACGCCTGCGTGAACGCCTCGTCATCGAGTTCGCGGTACGGGCTTCGAAGCTTGTACGGACCCTGCACGAAGCTCACGGACAGGCCCGAGATGGCGGTGTTGCTCCAGGACCGATGCGACGTGATGGCCTGGGTGGTGAACGAGCGACCGTGGTAGCTGTTGCGCATGGCCAGCACTTCGTTGGACTTGCGGAAGAACGTGGACAGCATCAGCGCCGTGTCGTTGGCTTCGCTTCCGCTGGTGGTGAAGAACACCTTTGCATCGGGGATGCCCGATTCGGCTGCAATCTTCTCGGCCAACTCGATCATGGGTTCGCTGAGATACAGCGTCGAGGTGTGCATCACCTTGGCGGCTTGAGCCTGAACCGCGGCGACAACCTCAGGCTGGCTGTGTCCGACCATTGTCGTCAGGACCCCGCCGAACCAGTCCATGTAGCGGTTGCCTTCGAGATCCCAGACAAAGCTGCCCTCACCTCGGTCGATCGAGACCGGCTCCTCATACAGCGGCGTGACATAGCCGGGCAGGATCGCCTTGTAGCGGGCGGCGAGTTCTTTGCTGGTGGTCATGACTCGACAGTATGCGTCGCTACTGTGACACACAAGATGAGCAACCACGGTCAGGGCATGTCTGCAACCCCTGATTGCTGCGCTGCCCGACGTGGGTCGCTCTCAGGCAATGGACATGGGTGCAGCGTTCCTCGGCCTCGGCAACACTGCTGCCGCAGTGGCCGAAGGGCAGGCAACGTTCAGCTCCAGCAACCTTCAGCACCGGCAAACGCATCACGCCCGAAGTGCGTTAGTTCTTCCGGCCTGGTGCGGCCGGCAGGTTAACCACTCGAAATCCGAGGTTCCCGGTGGAGGCATCGGGCATGTTCGAACTGCGGGCTGCCACACGAAACCGGAAGCAATACGACTCGTGACACAGGTACGAACCACCGCGCATAACGCGCTGTGTGCCGCTGTTCGGCCCGGTGGGGTTCACCCGTTGCTCGCCCCGATGAAAAGTCGGATCGAACCAGTCCTGACACCACTCCCAAACGTTGCCAACCATGTTGTACAGCCCGAATCCGTTCGGCTCGTAGGACCGAACCGGAGCTGTGCCGTACCACGCATCCTCCAGCGAATTCTCGGACGGAAAGTTGCCCTGCCAGACGTTGGCGAGGTGACATCCTTCGGGAGTACGTTCATCCCCCCACGGGAACCTTGCTCCTTCGATGCCACCGCGGGCGGCGCGCTCCCACTCGGCTTCCGTGGGTAGGCGCGTGTTACTCCAGGAGCAGTACGCCATGGCATCCATCCACGCCACATGCACGACCGGGTGATCGCCTCGACCCTCAAACGTTGAACCCGGACCCTGGGGCTCGCGCCACGTGGCGCCTTCCACCAGACGCCACCATGGCGCAGAAGCCACACCGCGGGTGGGCGGGAAGTCATCGGGCAGAAGTCCAGCGAATACGAAGGCCGAGCCCTCAACTTCGGCAACCGTACGGAACCCAGTGGCGTCCACGAACTCAGCGAACTCCTCGTTGGTCACCGCAGTCCGAGACATCTCGAACGATCCAACGGTGACCCGACGTGTGGGACCCTCACCGTCAGATGGGTAGGCGACGTCATCGTCATTGCCCATAAGGAAGGTGCCGGTGGGAATCTTCACCCACTGATCACTTTCTGATGCTTGCACCGCGCCATTCTTTCACTCACACCGACCTGCGGTCGCACCACGCGGGCAACCACCCGCCTCACGTGCGTACAAGGAAATACGACGCTGTTCCCTGGTCGCTGTTCCCTGTCGCTGTTCCCTGTCGCTGTTCTTTTGTCGAAGCCGTCAACCATAATCCCCGTCGACACGCCCCCGTCGACCGCCCCCGTTCAGCAAGTATGACTGTGAGCAGCTAAATTATTGGGCATGGGCATTCCCGCCGATGACGGCCATGAGACGGAGATCACACGGGATGAGGCCATGGTGGACCTCACCGATGACGGCCACATGCTTCTTGCCGAGCGGCTCAACCCAGCCGAGGCTTCGCTGGTGGTAAGCGAGTTGAAGCGCGCGGGCATCGAAGCGCAAATCTTCGCTCTGCCTGATGAACGCGCAACTGGCCCCTTCGACATTCTGGTTGCCGACGAAGACGCGCACTCGGCCTACGCGGTGGTGCAGCGGATCGAGATCATCGAGGAGCCCGACAACTGGCTTTCCGCCCGCCCTGCGTGGCAGCAGGCGGTGTTTGTGGTCGCCGGCATCATTGCTGTGCTCATCCCACTCTTCTTCGCCCTCGTCGCCATTCTTTCGAACTAGCGAATCGATCAGTCGGTCCCAATCGGAGCAACGACGGCATCGAGCATGCTCACGAGTGCGTCGGGCGTCAGACCCAGGTCAAGACCCCGGCGCCCGCCGCTGACACAAACCTCATCGGACAAAAAGATCGTCTCATCGACGTATGCCGCCAGCTTCTTGCGCTGACCGAAGGGGCTGATACCGCCGACCACGTAGCCGCTGCTGCGTTCCGCATCCGCGGGGTCCGCCATAACGGCTTTCTTCACACCAGCCGCGCTGGCAAGCGCCTTGAGATCCAGCCGCCCGGACACCGCAACAATCGCCACGACGAGCGCACCCTCACTCGTCGCCGCAATCAGTGTCTTGAAAACGCTCAACGGATCCAACCCGAGAGCCTCCGCCGCCTCAAGCCCGAAGGACTCGGCGGCAGGGTCATGCTCATAGGGAAGGACCCGATAAGGAACGTTTGCTGCGTCGAGCGCAGCAGTTGCCGGTGTAATCGTCAGCCTCCGAGGAGCTTGCCGAGGATTGAACGTCCGGCCGGACCGGTGAGAAGGTCACCCGCGACGTCCATGAGGCCACCGCCACCCTGGTTGTCATCGGGTCCGTCGAGCATGTCGAGCAGGCCACCGAGAACACCGTCGTCCTTCTGCACAGCAGCGCGTTCCTGCTGAAGGCTTGCTGCAAGACCGCCAGCGTCGGTTCCGCCGCCGCTGATCTTCTTGCCGAGGTAACCGAGCACGATGGGCGCGAGGATCGGAAGGAGCTTGGCGACAAGGCTGGCCTGCATGCCGCTGCTCTGTGCAACCTGCTGCTCGACGCGGGGACGGCCACCGCCGAGCACGTGGCCGAGGATCTTCTCGCCCGTACTCATCGACTGCTGCTGAGCCCACTGGTTGTTTCCACCGAGGATTGAGCCGAGCGAGTCCAGAATTGAGCCGTTGTGACCTTTGCTGAGCGCACCAAAGAGTGCTTCTGCACCAGCCGGTTCGCGAGAGTTGCGGGCAAGTCCACCCATGAGCGCCGGCAGCGCGGCCGCAACCGCCTTACCCATGACGTCTTTGTCCGTGCCAAACATTCCGGCGAGGGCTCCGAGGTTTTCTCCTCCGAGTGCGCCTGCAATTTCTTCCATCATCGATGCCATGTGGTGTTTCCTTTCAAACCCTGCCGCTTCGACAGTTGTCTTCGTGGGCAATCTACCCACTCTTCAGCATTGAGGCATGCGGAAACACGTCTCGCCGGAACAGCGGTGATCTCTGACGCTGCACGATCCCATCTGCGAGGTTCGACCTGTTGGGCGCCCTCTGGCTAGGGTCTGGACATGAGCATCAAGGTTGAACTGGACGGACTCGAAGCCGAAATCGCGTCGCGTGGAGCGGGCTATCTGCTCACCACCGGTGAAGATGGCCGACCGCACTCCACCCAGGTTGTCTTCGAGCTGGACGGTGCCGGCATGCGCGCCAAAGCCGGCCGCAAGACGTCTGCAAACATCAACCGATCAGGCTTGGTGGCGCTGCTGTGGCCACCGACCGAAGCAGGCAGCTACAGCCTGATTGTCGACGCCGACGCCACCGTCGACGGCCCCGAAGGCGATCACTACGCAGTAATCACCCCCACCCACGCCATCCTGCACCGCCCCGCCGACGGCGGCGGCAACGACTGCGCCCCAGTCACCTGAGCTCTGGCGCTCAAGCACGCGCCGCAGCCGGTCTCATCCTCGACGCCAGACTCCCCGCGGATCTCGCATCGGCCGGACTGGCACTGGCAGACGTTTCGCCGGACCGCCTCGGACTCGCCGGAACAATGGCCCCTGGCTGATCTCCGCGTGATGGCAACCAAGGACGCTGCTGAGTAATGCCGCTGTTGGGATCGGCGAGCAGACGCGCCGTTTGCAAATGAGTTCGCGGCTTGATCGACTGGCTAAGGTCGCAGGCGTGTCAGCGCCACTTCTCATTCCGGATTCCCATGTCGAGCTCGTCAGTAAGCCGCTCGGTTGCATCATCAGCACGATCGCTCCCGATGGCCTCGTGCAGTCAACCGCCATGTGGTTTCTGTACGACGAGGGCCACATCAGGTTCTCACTGCTCGGCCATCGCAAGAAGCTTCGGAACCTGCAAGCCAACCCAGCGTGCACGTTCTTCTTGATGAATCCAGACAACATGGGCAACGTGATCGAGGTCCGAGGCATCGTCACCATGGAGCCGGACCCAGACAAGGCGTTCGTGACCCGGGTGCGTGCGCAGTACGGCGCCGACGGCCCACCCACTGATGGCCCCGACGATCACCGCCACACCGTGACCATCGTGCCAACCCGCATCAACGCAATTCCCCGATAGGGAGCACGCAATGTTCGATGACAACGTAAACCTGGCTTCAGTATGGGAACAGATCGCTGACCACCAACCCGACGCTCTGGCCCTCGCCAACGGCGACCTCACGAGAACCTGGAGCGAGTTCGACGACCGGGCGTCGCGACTCGCGGGGGCGCTCGATGCTGCCGGCATTGGCGCTGGTCACAATGTCGCGTGCGCCATGTTCAATGGCAATGAGTATTCCGAAGCGCAATATGCCGCTTTCAAGGTTCGCGCCGCGCCGTGCAATGTGAACTATCGCTATGTCGAAGCTGAATTGCGCTACCTGATCGACAACAGCGATGCCAGGGCCGTGTTCTTCGACGAGTCGCTGGCCGGCCGGTTCGACGCCGTCCGTGCCGAACTTCCTGACGTCGCAATGTGGATCCAGGTTGGAGGAAGCACTTCTCCCGATTGGGCAGTCGGCTACGAAGAACTCATCTCTGCGACTGAGCCCGCCGAGCGAATTGAACGCTCGGGACAGGACCAGTGGATCTTGTACACCGGCGGCACGACCGGTAATCCGAAGGGGGTGATGTGGCCGCATAGCAACCTACTCACGCTCGCCAACCGTATGTTCGAAGCGCTTGGCATCGACATGCCGACCTCGCTCGACGGGTTTCCTGCAGCAGCGAAGGCATTCGCCGACAGCGGAGCAACACCACGGCAGCTCGCAGCATCACCGTTGATGCACGGAACAGCGGGCATAGGGGCTCTTTTCTATCTCAGCGTCGGCGGAGCAGTAATCACCATGACCAGCCGCAGTCTCGACACCGACGAGCTGTGGCGCCTTGTTGAACAGCACGAATGCACGGTGGCCTCGATCGTGGGTGACGTCTTCTGCTCCCCCATGGTCGACGCTCTCGACGCCGCGTCCGAGGCCGGTCGCCCCTACGACCTGACCTCGCTGGATGGCGTGACTTCGTCGGGTGTCATGTGGAGCCAGCCGATCAAGGATCGACTGCTCGCCCATGCCCATGCCGCTGGCACCACTCTGATCTGCAATGACTCACTCGGATCGAGCGAGGGCGTCGGCTTTGCTGGCAAGCAGTCCACCGCTGGTGGTGGCAAAGACACCGAGACCGCCACCTTTGTTCTGGGTCCCAACGCAGCGGTGTTCACCGAAGATGGTCGTCGGGTGGAACCTGGGTCCGATGAGCGCGGCTTGCTCGCTGTTGGCGGACCGATTCCCCTTGGTTACTACGGCGATCCGCTGAAGTCCGCCGAGACGTTCAAGGAGATCGAAGGGCAACGCTGGTCAATACCTGGCGACTGGGCAACCGTTGCGGCCGATGGCACAGTGACCTTGCTCGGTCGTGGTTCGGTGTGCATCAACACCGGCGGCGAGAAGGTGTACCCGGAAGAAGTCGAAGAGGCACTGAAGCTTCTCGACACCGTTGTCGATGCGAACGTCGTTGGTGTTCCCGACCCGAAGTGGGGTGCAGCAGTCACTGCGGTCGTGCAGTTCGCCGACAATGCGAACGTTTCCGATACCGAACTGGTCGACGCGCTGCGCACCAACCTGTCTGGCTACAAGCTCCCAAAACATGTGGTGGCGGTCGACAAGCTCTTCCGCAGCCCCAACGGCAAGTCCGACTACAAATGGGCCACCAAAACCGCCCTCGATGCGCTCGACATCCAGGGCCGCTGACGCTGAGCATTTTTTGGAAAAATGTTATGTGAGCTGGGGTTTTGGGGCGAGATTGTCACACCTTGGTGACAAGGTGGGGGTATGGAAAGCGGAGTCCTTCAGAGCGAAGCGGGCGGGCCGAGAGCGGCGGTGCTCAATGCACCGGTTGCGGCCGTTGATGCGGTCGACGCTGTTGACGCGGCTCTGGATGCGCTTGCGGTGGCGTTGGTTCCTGAGGATGGGCGGAACGCGATCCGGTGCGTGAAGACAGTGGAGCGGTTGCGGCGCCGCTTCGATGCGGTCGCGGTCGGGCTGCTGTCTCATATTGACACTGAACTGTTGTTCATCCGCGACGGGCACTCCTCAGCGAAAGCAATGGTGCGTCATCACGGCGAACTGTCCGGCGCCGAAGCCGCCGGGCGAGCCAGGACCGCGAACGTGTGCACAGACCTGCCAGATATCGCCGACGCATATGCGGCTGGGAGTATCGGCACAGACCAAATGCGCCTGCTCGGACGCGTACACGCCAACGTACGGGTGCGTTCAGACATGGTCGAACACCAGGACTGGTTCCTGAACCTGGCTTCCACTCAGGACTACAAAACATTCGAACAACACGTACGACGCTGGGAAACATTGACCGACGAAGACGGCGCCGAACCCGTCGGCGAAACATCACACGAGAACCGCAACGCGCAACTCATCCAAACCTTCGACAACAGCTGGGACCTCAAAGGCCGCTACTCCCCTCTCCAAGGCGCCGCCATGCGCGAAATCCTCGACTTCTACATCCAAGCCGAGTTCGAAACCGACTGGGAAAAAGCAAAAGCCGAACACAGCGACGCGGCTTGTGCTGACAATTTGCCTCGCACACCCTCGCAGAGACGAGCAGACGCTCTCTGGCAAATCTTCCAGGACGCCGCCGCGTCTCCGCACGGATCAGTGCCGCCAGCGTTTGTCCACAACATTGTTTGGGATCACGTCAGCTTCGAAGAAATGATCCGCCGCCTCGACGGCCAACAACCGCAGACGCTGAATGTAGATACCACCCGGTGCGAAACGCTCGACGGACACCAGCTCGACCTCACCGAAACCATCACCAACGCCGTCGTATCCAAAATCCGACGAGTGATTGTTGATGCGTCATCCACCGTCATAGATCTTGGCACCGCACGGTTCTTCACCGGCAACGCCAGACACGCCGTCAAACTCACGAGCACAACGTGTATCTGGCCCGGCTGCATCGTGCCCACCACACAATGCGAAGCCGACCACACCCACAACCACTCAGTTGGCGGGCTGACAAACCCCGGAAACGGCGCACCCATGTGCCGAAAACACAACCGACACAAACACAACCAAAAATTCACCGTATGGCG